>Ga0181516_10000032_pt1 | contig 141186 bp, 132 predicted proteins | sample PEATcosm2014_Bin_25_FD_121104 | JGI IMG/M metagenome (GOLD analysis project Ga0181516, IMG submission 121104) | Peatland microbial communities from MTU Mesocosm Facility, Houghton, MI, USA - PEATcosm2014_Bin01_10_metaG | ecosystem: Environmental > Terrestrial > Soil > Wetlands > Peat | place...
CCAGTCTCACCGAGACCGAGACTGCCCACCTCTTCAAGATCATCCGGGACCTCACCGCGAAGGGCGTGGCCGTCATCTACATCTCCCACCGGATGAGCGAGATATTCCAGATCGCCGACGAGGTCTCGATCATGCGGGACGGCCGGATGATCGGCACCTATCCGATCGCGGAGATCGACGAGGACAGGCTCATCAAGCTGATGGTCGGGCGCGACGACACGCACCGCTTCCCGCCCGTCGAGTCGACGCCGGGGGAGAAGAGGCTCGAGGTCCGGGGCCTCTCCTCGGCCAATCCCCGCTCCTTCCGGGACGTCAGCTTCGAGCTGCGCCGGGGCGAGATCCTCGGCATCGGGGGCCTCGTAGGGGCTCAGCGCACCGAGCTCGTCGAGTCGATCTTCGGGCTGCGCCAGCTGTCCTCGGGGGAGATCTTCGTCGACGGGCGCAAGGTCGTCATCCGCTCGCCGCGCGACGCGATCGCCAAGGGCATAGCCCTCATCACCGAGGACCGCCGCGGCTCGGGGATCTTCCCCCTGCTTTCCATCACGGTGAACACGGCCATAGCCTCGCTCGGCAGCTACCTGAACCCCGCCCGCTTCCTCGAGCACAGGAGGATCGAGAGCGAGTCCAGGAAGCTCAACGAGACGCTCCGGACCAAGACTCCCTCGATGTCCACGCTGATCCAGAACCTCTCCGGCGGCAACCAGCAGAAGGTCCTGGTAAGCCGCTGGCTCATGACCCTGCCCGACATCCTCATCATGGACGAGCCCACGCGGGGCATCGATGTCGGGGCCAAGTTCGAGATCTACACGATCATGGCCGACCTCGCCAAGAACGGCAAATCGATCATCATGGTGTCCTCCGAGATGCCCGAGCTCATCGGCATGTCCCACCGGGTGATGGTCCTCTGCGCGGGACGGCACACGGGCACCCTCGACAAGGCCGAAGCCACCCAAGAAAGCATCATGCGCCTCGCGACGCAGTTCGAGTGATTAAGGAGTCCTCCGATGGCCGCCAAGACCCAAGCCGAAACGCCGGAGCGGAAGAACGGCTTCCGCGCCTTCACCAGCAAGAACACCAACCTCGTCACCTTCGTCACCCTCGCCGCGGCCCTGGGGCTGCTCACGAGCGGCAGGTCCTTCGAGTGGCCTTCCATCCGCAATCTCATGATCGCCGAGTCCGTGCGGGCCTTCGCGGCCCTGGGCGTCGGCATGATCATCATCACGCGGGGCATCGACCTCTCGATCGGCTACGTCGTCTGCCTGGTCGCGAGCGTCGCGGCCTCCTTCGCCCAGACGCCCGACTACGGAGCAGCCCTCTACCCGGGCAAGGACTTCCCGATCTGGCTGCCCCTCCTCGCGGGCATAGTCACCGGCGGCCTCTTCGGCCTCTTCAACGGTGTCCTCATAGCCTTCGGCAAGCTGCCCGCCTTCATCGCCACGCTCGGCACCATGTCGATAGCCCGCGGCGCCCAGCTCATCTACACCCGGGCGGCCGTCGTCGGGAGCCTCAAGGACAACTACAAGTCGATCTCTCAGGGCGCGCTCATCGGGCCCATCCCCAACCTCGCGGTCTACGTCGCCATCGCCTGCTTCTTGGTGTGGCTGCTGCTGCGCCACACCAAGCGGGGCACCAACTTCTACGCCATCGGGGGGAACGCGATGGCGGCCCGGGTCTCGGGCATCAACGTCGAACGCGAGATCGTGGTGGTATACACCTACGCGGGCCTCCTCTACGGCATAGCCGGCTGCCTCCTCGCAGGCCGCCTCGGCCTGGCCAACGCGCTCACGGCGAACGGCATGGAGCTCGACGCGATCGCCGCGGTCACGGTCGGAGGCATCTCCCAGACGGGAGGCGTGGGCACGATGAGCGGCATGCTCATCGGCGTCCTCACCCTGGGGATCATCAACTACGGGATGACCTACCTGGGCGTCGATTCCTACTACCAGCTCCTGGTCAAGGGCTTCATCATCATCGCCGCCGTCTACTTCGACATGAAGAAGTTCGCCCGGAGGGCGTGAGCCCGGGGCGCGATCCGCGCCCTGTCCGCTCTTTCGTGCTATAGTGGGGCAAGATGTACCGTTTCCTGATGGTGGACGACGAGGAAATCGTCCGGCGCGGCTTCGAGACCAAGATCGACTGGGCGGGGCAGGGCTTCGAGTTCCTACCGCCCTGCGAGAACGGCCGCGACGCCATCGCCGCCATCGAAGAGCTCCTGCCCGACGTGGTCATGACCGACATCCACATGCCCCACGCGGACGGCATCTCGGTCGCCGCCCGCGTCATGGAGCGGCATCCCGGGATCGTCGTCGTGATCCTCTCGGGCTACGACGAGTTCGGCTACGCCCAGGCCGCGATCCGCAACAAGGTCTTCGATTACGTGCTCAAGCCCGTCTCCTCCCGCGAGCTCACGGCCCTCCTCGCCAAGATCAAGGCCAAGCTCGACGCCGACCGCCGCTCCCGCGACGACGAGACGGCGCTCAGGGAGAGGGCCGACCTCTCGGCGGGACTGTTGCGCGAGCGAGGCCTCGCCGAGTTCGTCTTGGGCGCCGCCTCTCCTCCCGCCCTTGCCGAAGCCGAGGCGGCCCTGGGCTTCGACCCCCGCGCCCTCGCCTGCGCCGCGATCGTCGTCGAGCGCGATGGCCGCGAGCGCGAGTCCGCGGCCTGCGAGGCCGAGGGTACCGAGACGGCCGGGCCCGCCGAGACGCGCGAGCGCCTGGCCAAGGCGGTCCGCCTGGCCAGGCGCTCGGCCCTCTTCTTCCCCGCCGAGGCTCTGGGCGCGGCCTTGATCTTCGAGCCGAGCCTGGAGCGCTGCCGGGCCTCGGCCGCGGCGGTCGCGGCGGCCCTGGTCGACGGGGGCGGAGCCGGCCTGCGCGTCGGGGTCAGCCGCGCCTACGCGGAGTGGATCGACGCCCCCCGCGCCTATGCCGAGGCCGGGGCCGCCCTGTCCTACCGCCTCGTGCGCGCGCCGAACGAGCCCTTCGTCTACCTCCAGGCCGCCGAGGACCCGGGCGCCTTGGCCGAGCTCCGGGTCCGCGAGGAGCGTCTCTGCCTGGGCGTGAGGACGGGCGCCGCGGGCCGCGTGGCCGAGCTCGCTGTATCGTACATCGAGGCCCTCTCCGCGGCCGACCTCTCCCCTCAGCGCGTGCGCCACGAGGTCCTCGCCCTCTTCTCCCGGGCCCACGACGAGCTCGCGGGGATCGGGGTCTCGTCGGCCGCCCTGGCCAGCAAGCTCGCCTGCGACTACTACCGCTACGCGGAGGGTCTGGACAGCCCCGAAGCCGTGACGACGGCCCTGGTCCGCCTCGCCGAGGTGGCGGCCGGGGCCCTCGAGGCGAGCAGTCTCCACGAGCCGGAGTGGAAGATCCTCGACTTCAAGGAGTACGTGACGCGGCACTACGCCGACAAGGGTCTCTCGATCGCAAAGGCGGCGGAGAGGCTCTCCATCAGCGAGAGCTATCTGTCCAAGCTCCTCCGGCGCCGGCTCGGGACCTCCTTCGTCGACTACCTCTCCGACTTCCGCGTCGGCCGGGCCAAAGAGCTCCTCGCGGCGAGCGACATGATGAGCTACGAGGTGGCCGAGGCGGTCGGCTATCCGGACGCCCGCTACTTCGCCTCGCTCTTCAAGAAGCGGACGGGCCTGACGCCTTCGGAGTACCGGAAGTCGCTCGGCTCGGCCGGCCGTGGCGGCGAGGCCGGAGGCGGCGCCGAGAGATGAGGATCCGCCGCATCCAGTCCACCCTCGTGCGGGCCTTCGCCCTCATCGTGGTGATGACGATAGCCCTCCTGGGAAGCGTCTCGCTCAACTTCTTCCGCAAGACCCTCGTGGACTCGGCGAAGCAGAGCACGATGCAGTTCGCCGCCCAGCTCTCGAGGATCGTGGACAACTACATCACCTACATGAACGACATCGCCCTCGTCGTCATGGGGGACGAGGATGTCCGCGCCTACATGGCCGAGCCGGCGGCGAGCTCGCCGAGGGACCGCGCGAGGATCGGGCTCTTCCTGGGCTCGATCCGCAGGGTGCGCAAGGACATCGACGGAGTCTTCCTGGTCCCCGGAGCGCCCGAGACGGGGGGGGCGATGCCCGACTACGTCATCGCCTCCTCGCCCGGCGCGAAGGTCAACCCCGACTACGATTTCGCCCGCTTCGCCTCGGCGAGCGCGGCGGCGTCGGCGAGCGGCGACCGGCCCTTCGTCTCCTCGGCCCACGTCGAGAACATGGTCGACGGGCGCTATCCCTGGGTCATCTCCCTCGTGCGCGAGCTCGTTGGGGCCGACGGCGCGGCCCTGGGCTACATCCAGGTCGACCTCAACTATGCCATCATCGAGGACCTCTGCAAGGACATCCAGCTCGGCTCCTCGGGCTATGTCTTCATCCTCGACAAGTCGGGCGACATCGTGTACCACCCGCGGCAGCAGCTGATCTACGGGAACCTCAAGACCGAGCGCATCCCGGAGCTCCTGGCGCTGCGGGAGGGCTTCCTCACCTCCGAGGTCGACGGACGCGACATCCTGTACACCGCGAAGTCCTCGGCCCGGACGGGCTGGATCATCGTCGTCGTCTCCTACGTCTCCGAGCTCCTCGCGGGCTCGCGCCGCGCCATCTACACCTTCCTCCTCCTCGCCATCCTCTGCTTCACGGTCTCGGTCTTCGTCTCCTCTTTCGTCTCGGTGCGCATCTCGCGCCCGATAGAGGCGCTGCGGCGCTCGATGCAGGAGGTGGAGAAAGGCAACTTCGACATGGACATCACCGTAGAGTGCTCGAACGAGGTCTACCAGCTCGCGCGCGACTGCGATATCGCCGTCAAGAAGGTGCGCGACCTCATCGAGCAGAACCGCAGGGACTCCGAGCAGCGGCGTCTCCTCGAACTTCGCGCCCTCCAGGCCCAGATCAACCCGCACTTCCTCTACAACACCCTCGACTCCATCATCTGGATGGTCGAGCTCGGCGAGAACCAAAGGGCGATCGAGGTCACCTCGAGCCTCGCGCGCTTCTTCCGCCTGGGCATCAACCGGGGCTCGGAGATCATAACGATCCGCACCGAGATCGAATACCTCGAGACCTACCTCTCGATACAGAAGACCCGCTACAAGGATAAGCTGGACTACGAGATCTCCTTCCAGCCCGAGCTCTACGGCTACAGGATCCTGAAGCTCCTCGTCCAGCCCCTGGTCGAGAACGCGATCTACCACGGCATCAAGAACAAGGAGACCCCGGGCGTCGTGCGCGTCTACGGCGAGCGGGAGGGAGGAACCATGCTCATCCGCGTGAGCGACGACGGGGTGGGCATGGACGCCGAGCGCCTGGGGGAGCTGCGCGCCTCGCTCTCGCGGTCCCCCGACGCCGAGGCCCGCGACGGCGCAGAGTCCTCGGGGGGCGGGGTCGGGGTCAGGAACGTCCAGGAAAGGATCGCCCTCTACTTCGGGAGCGCGTACGGCCTCGCCTTCGAGTCGACTCCCGGGGTCGGCACGAAGGCCACGGTGAGGATACCTCTGGTCGAGGAGACCGAGCCATGAAGAACCGCGGCATCCTCGCCCTGGTGGCGCTGGCCCTGGTCGCCGCCCTCGTCATCACCCTGGCCTACCGGAGGGACTCCGGCCCGGCGCGGGGCCGGGAGAAGGTCGTCGCGATCTTCAAGACCGGGGCCGGCGCCAACGCCTTCTGGGCCGCGGTAGGCGAGGGCGTCGAGTCCGGGGCCAAGGACTTCGGCCTCGAGGTCTCCATCCGCGCGCCGCGCGACGAGATCTACGTCGACGAGCAGATCCGGATCCTCCGCGACGCGGTAGCCGAGCGGCCCGCGGCGATCGTGCTCGCGGCGGCCGACATCCACCGCCTGGTCGATCCGGTCCGCGACGCGAAGGCCCTGGGAATCGCCGTCGTCTGCGTCGATTCCTTCCTCGAGTCCGAGGACGCCGACGCCAAGGTGGGCACCGACAACTTCGAGGCGGGGCAGAAGTGCGGCGCCGCCCTCCTGCGCGACCTCCGCGCCCGACCCGGGGGAGGGAAGCCGCGCGTCGCCGTGATGAGCTACGTGCAGGGGAGCTCCACGGCGATTGGCCGCGAGTCGGGGCTCCGCGACGCGCTCGCCGACCGGGCCGACCTCGCGGGGACGAGCTACAGCTCCTCTGACGACGCGATAGCCTATCGGCAGGCGAAGGAGATCCTCGCGCGGGAGCCGGAGCTCGCGGGCATAGCGGCTCTCAATCTGCCCACTACCCTCGGCGCGGCCCGCGCCCTCGTCGAGTCCGGCAGACAGGGCGAGGTGGCCCTCGTCGCCTTCGACAACTCTCCCGAGGTGATGCGGCTCATCGAGCGAGGCGTGATCCGCGACGCGATCGTCCAGAAGCCTTTCAACATGGGCTACATCTCGATGGAGGAGGTCCGCGGCCTACTCGCCGGCAAGCGGCCCAGCCCCTACACGAACACGGGCTCGGTCGACGTCGACAAGGCCAACATGTTCGATCCCGAGAACCAGAAGCTCCTCTTCCCCGTAGCGGGACAGTAGGCGGCGGCCGCGCGGAAGGAGGCACCGAATTGGAGGCTCTATCCCTCGCCCTGGCGGACAGCGTCATGCGTCGCCATCCCGATCCGCGGAGCATTCCCTACAAGGAATGGTGCTACGTGCAGGGCTACATCCTGGCCGGCTTCGAGAAGCTCTTCGAATCGACTCGGGAGCCCAGGTACTTCGACTACATCGCGAAGTTCGCCGACTCCCAGGTCGATGCCGAAGGCGGCATCCCCGCCTTCACGGGAGATAGTCTCGACGACATCATGGCCGGCACCGCGATAGTCGCCGCATACGCGGGGACCGGGGAGGAGCGCTATCGGCGCGCCGCATCGAGGATCCGGCGCGCCTTCGACGACTATCCGCGCAACTCCGACGGCGCCTTCTGGCACGGGAAGCATCTTCCCCACGAGGCCTGGATCGACGGAGTCTTCATGGGGCAGGTCTTCCTGGCCCGCTACGGAGCGGCCATAGGCGAGCGGGAGTCCTCCTTCGACGAGGCCGTCCTCCAGCTCGAGCTCGCGGCGCGGAGACTCGAGAAGGGGAGCTCCGGGCTCTACCTGCACGCCTTCGACGAGTCCCGGAAGGCCTCCTGGGCCGACCGGAAAACCGGTCTCTCCCCGGAGGTCTGGAGCGAGGGGCTGGGCTGGTACTCTCTCGCCCTCGCGGAGACTCTGGCCCTCATCGATCCGGGCCATCCTGGCCGGAAGAGGCTCGAGGGCATCATGGGGAGCCTCGTCGCGGCCCTGGCCAAGGTCCAGGATCCGCGGACCGGGCTCTGGTACCAGGTAGTCGACAGGGGCGAGAGGCCGGACAACTGGCACGACAGCTCCGGGAGCGCCATGTTCGTCTACGCGGTGATGCGGGCCGGGGAGCTCGGGTGCGCAGACGCCGGCGATTGCCGAGCGGTCGCCGAGAAGGGCTACGCCGGGCTGCGGAGCAAGGTGAAGGCGGGCCGCGACGGCCTCGTGGACGTCTACGACGCCTGCGACGGTCTCGGCGTCCAGGACGACTACGAGGCCTACGTGGGGCACCCGAGGGTGCCGAACGCTAGGGAGGCGGTCGGAAGCCTGCTTTGGGCCGCGACCATCATGGAAAAACCGGCGCCGGCGCCTTCCCCACCGGGGCGCTGAAAAAGGCTAGGGAGTCATTTTCTGCACTAGTTTGAAACGCGGCCCCTGCCGCGGGCCGCCTCGGCGAGGCTCACGGCTTCGTCGCTCAGCCGCTCGATCTCGGACCAGGACCCGGAGGCGATGAGCTCTTCTCTGACCATCCAGCTGCCCCCCACGGCCGCGACGTAGGGTAGGGTCAGGTAGGAGGCGAGGTTGGAGGAGTCGATCCCGCCCGTGGGGACGAAGGATATCTCCGGGTAGGGGCCGTGGAGCGAGGCGAGCATCTTCACGCCGCCCGAGGCCTCGGCCGGAAAGAACTTGAGGAGATCGAGGCCCAGCTCCAGGGCCATCTCCACCTGGCTTGGAGAATTGATCCCGGGTACCACGGGGAGGCCGGAGGCAAGGCAGGCGTCTACGACCCGGGGATTGAAGCCGGGGGTCACCGCGAAGGAGGCGCCGGCCGCGAGGGCCGCCTCGACCTGGACGACGCTGAGGACGGTCCCGGCGCCGACGAGGAGCTCGGGGTACTCCTTTCTGAGGAGGGCGATCGCGCCCGAGGCCGCGGCGCTCCGGAAGGTCACCTCGGCCACGAGGAGGCCGCCCGCGACGAGGGCCCGCCCGAGGCCCCTCGCCTGTTCCGCGCTCTCGAGCCTGATGACGGGCACGATCCCGCATCGGCCTATCCCTTCGAGAATCTCGCCCCTCATCCCGCGCCCCATGGTCGAATCCTAGCACTGTCGCGGATGGCTGTCGACGAGCGGCCGCGGCCGGGCGCGCCGCGGGGGCCTTGGATCGAAGGGCCCCGGATCGGTAGAATCCGCGCATGTCCGACACCCCAAGCGCGCGCGGCCGCTACTTGGCCCTGTGCCTCAACCCCACGATCCAGAAGACTCTCGTCTACGACGGCCTCGAGAAGGGCGAAGTCAACCGCAGCTCGGAATACCGCGTCGACGTCGCGGGCAAGGGCGTCTGCTGCGCCCGCGTCCTCGGGCAGCTGGGCCGGGAGGCGATCCACCTCACCCAGCTGGGCGGCCCCACGAAGGACTGGTTCCTCGAGATGTGCTCGGCGGACGGCGTCCGGGTGCGCTGGGTCGACTCGGGCTCGGATATCCGCTTCTGCACGACGATCATCGACAGGGCCGACTCGACCGCGACCGAGCTCGTCGAAGAGGCGCGGGCCGTCCGCGAAGGGACGGCGGACGGGATCCTGGAGGAGTTCGACCGGCTCCTCCCGGAGGTCGCGACGGTCCTGCTCTCGGGCACGAAGGCCGCGGGCTTCCCGCCCACCCTCATGCCCGCGCTGGCGGCCCGGGCGGCCGCGGGGGGGAAGCGCCTGATCCTCGACATCAAGGGGGCGGATCTGAAGGCGAGCCTGCCTTTCCGCCCTTGCGTGGCCAAGCCCAACCTCGAGGAGCTCCTCCAGACCTACGCGCCCGACCGGGCGGCATCGTGGAGGGCGGGCGCGGACGAAGGCGCGATGCGCGATCTCGTAGCGCGGATCGGCCGCGAGTACAGGGAGCTGCACGGCGCCTGGCTGGTCGTCACGAGGGGTTCCCGGCCGACGCTCTTCTGGGACGGGACGGGTCTGAGGGAATGCCCGGCCCTCCCGGTCGCGGTCCTGAACCCGATCGGCTCCGGCGATTCCTTCACCGTCGGAGTCGCCACGGCGCTCGAGGACGGAGCGACCATAGCCGAGGCCGTAGCCGAGGGTACGAGGCTGGGGGCGCTGAACGCGGAGCGGCTGAAGCCGGGCTCGATACTTTAGGCTGTCCCCGACGACGCGAGAGGCGCCGCCATCAGTCCAGGACGGAGCGCTCGGCCCTCGCCAGGTCGGCCGCGAAATAGTCGGCTCCCGCGGCCCTGAGCTCGGCCTCGGGGAAGCTGCCGCCGAGGGCGAGGCAGGTCGCCCCGGCGGCCTTGGCCGCCTTGACGCCCGAGACCGCGTCCTCGACGACGAGGCAGGTCTCGGGGCCGAGGCCGAGGCGGCGCGCGGCCTCGAGATAGATATCGGGGAAGGGTTTCTTGCGTTCGATTTCCAGGCCGTCGACCACGGCGTCGAAGTCGGCCTCCGAGAGGCCGATCTCGCGCAGGTTGGCGTGGAGCTTGTTACGGTCCGCGCTCGTGGCGATCGCGATCTTGAGGCCGCGGGCGCGGCATTCGCGCACGAAGGCGACCGCCCCCGGCAGCTCCCGAAGCCTGCCCCGGATCAGCTCGAAGTAGAGCTCGTAGGTCCGCGCCTTGTCGGGCACAATGTCGATCGCCGCGCCGTACTTCTCGGCGACCCCGCCGATGAAGCGGTTCTCGCCCGTGCCGACGAAGGGCAGGAAGTCCTCGCGGGTCGCGGCCACGCCGTAGCGCTCGGCGAGCATGGCGATGGCCGCTTCGGCGATGAAGGCCTCCGAGTCCACGAGGACTCCGTCCATGTCGAACAGCACCGCCCGTATCATGTTCGAGGACTCTGCCGGAAAGGGCGACGCCTCGTCAAGGGAGAGGCTCGGGCTCTCGATCGGGATTTCGCGAATAATTATCAGTATATTCGCAAGATCGGGAGGAATCATGAAGAACTTCGTGTTTCTCTACAGCGGCGGCACCCAGCCGTCGACGCCCGCCGAGGGCGAAGCCTCGATGAAGACCTGGATCGCCTGGTTCAAGTCGCTGGGCAAGTCGGTCAAGACCGACGGCGAGGCCTTCGCGGGATCCAAGACGGTCACGAAGGCCGGGACCAAGGACGGGACCGGCGGCAACATCTCGAACGGCTTCAGCGTCATGCTCGCCGAGAATCTGGACGCCGCCGCCAAGCTCGCGAAGGACTGCCCCATACTCGCCCAAGGAGGCGCCGTGCACGTCTTCGAGGTCATGGAGATGTAGCGCCCATACTCAGATCTCCGGCGCGTTGGCGAGGAGGTAGTCCTCGGCCTCCTTGCACCAGAGCATGTTGTTCCTCTTCACGATCCGCGCCAGGTCGGCGTAGAGGGGTTCGGTACGGCCCTTCTCCTCGAAGTCGACCAGGGCGACGAGCCCGAGCTTCTTGTGCGTGTAGATGAGCTTCTTGCCGCCGGGGATCTTGTCGAGACCGATGGTGGTGGCGGGCACCGAGTCGAGGCCGCCGACGTGCGTGATCATGGCGACGGGATTGAGTCGGCCGTCGGCCATCATCTCGAGCGACTCCTTGATATCGTCGGTATTCCCTCCGGAGGTGCCGACCAGGTGGTGCGACTCGTAGTGCACGTCGTAGAAGTTGAGCCCGGCCGAGAAGCCCGTGTCGGTGGGACCGGCGAAGAAGTTGAGACAGCCGTCGGCGCCGAGGAGCCGGTCGCCCATCTCGACGACGGGCTTGACGGGGGCGAAGACGAAGACGTCGTCGAAGAGTTTGCCGCCGTTCAGGGCCTTGAGGTGGGCGACCGGGTCGGCGATGTCCTTCGTGTTGACGTAGACGAGCTCGACGCCGTTCCGCTTCGCCTCGGCGGCGGTGAAGATGGACGCGGCTCGCTTGAGGCGGGCGTCGTCGATATCGGTGACCACCACCCGCGAGGGCCGGCGGGGAGCGTGCATCGCGTAGTCGATCGCGCCGATGCCCATGGGCCCCACGCTCGCGAGGAGGGCCAGCGAGCCGCCCTCTCTGATCCCCATCTCGTGGACGTAGGAGCCCCCCTTCGTATGGTACTGCGCGTGGTAGGCCCCCACGATGCAGGACACGGGCTCCGCGAGGGAACCCATGAAGAAGGCGTCGGCCTTGTACTCGAGGAGGCAGCCGAGCTCCATGACCTCGCTCGGGATCACGATGTAGGTGGCGTCGCCGCCGATGAACTGATAGGAGTAGCCGGGCGCCCAGAGGGTCCCTCGGTAGTTGAGGGCGGGCTGGATGGCGAATCTCTGTCCCGGCTTGAACTGGCCCTTCCACTTGGAGCCGATCTCGACGAGCTCGCCGCAGAACTCGTGGCCGATGATGACGGGCGTCGAGGCGAGGGGCGCGCGCACCCGCTTGTGCCGGTCCCCCTGCATCGCGAGCTTGTGGCTCGACATGCAGATCGAGTCCGAGACGATCCTGGCCAGGATCTCGTCGTCCTTGATGGGCGGGAGCTCGAACTCCTCCAGTCTCAGGTCGTCGACGCCGTATATGCGCACAGCCTTGGTCTTCATGCCAGTCCTCCTTTATTCGCGACGAGGGCGAGCCAGGCCCTCCGGTACGTGCCCAGATCCAGGCCGTCCATGGGCTTCACGGGCTTGTAATCGACTTCGAATCTGTCCCCCAGGGCGCCGGGATCGCTGCCCTCGAGAGCGGCCGCGGCGGTCATGGCCGCTCCGAAGGAGGTCGCCTCGGCGATGTCCGTCAGGTAGGCGCCATCGCCATAGCCCGCGCCGCGCAGGGCCGAGGCAAGGACCGCGTTGTAGCCCGCGTTCTTCCGGAAGCCGCCCTCCGTGAACACCTCGGTCCCCGGCGCCAGGCCGGTCCTCTCGAGGGCGACGAGGGTCTGGAGCGCGAGCGAGATGTTGAGGACCGCCAGGGCCCGTCCGCCATTCCCGAAGAAGGGCGGGGCGCCGGCGCCCGAATCCATGGCAGCGAGGGGGTACTCCCTGCCGTCCTGGACCGCCCTCGAGCCCGAGCCGGGGAACTGGCCCGAGCCGGGCACGAGCTCGGGAAGTATGAACTCCGAGGCCGAGGTCGCGACTGAGCGATAGACGGAGGGGTCCGGATCACTGAGGGCGGTGGTCCCCGTCGAGGCGGCCGTTCGAGGCGCGGACGCGCTCGAGGCTATCGCGCGCGTCCAGGCCTCGTACTCCATGCCGCCGAGGAAAATGGCCGTCTTGACCGGCTTGTTGTAGGCGGATCGGTTGAAGAAGACGATCTTGCCGAGCTCGTCGCGCTCGAAGCCGTAGCTCTCCTGCGGATGCATGAGGACGCACCATGTGCCCGTCGAGTTGAGGATGAAGTCCCCGCCTTTCTTCTTCGCCAGGTGGGGAAGCAACGAGGCGTTCGAGTCGTGGATGCCCATGGTCACCAGCACGTCGGCCCCGAGGCCGGTCCGCTTCGCGATCTCGGGCTTGAGCGAGCCGAGGACGTCCCAGGAGTCGCGCAGGGGGAAGGGCAGCATGCCCGCGACGCCGAGCTTCTCGGCGACGGTCGAGTAGCGCGCCGCCTTCCAGTCCCACAGATACGTATGGCAGCCGGTGTAGGTGCCCTCCGCGCCGCTTTGGCCCGTCAGGCGGTAAGCCCAGTACTGAGGGAAGTTGAGCAGCGCCCGCGTGCGGGCGAAGGCCTCGGGAAAGCGCTCCTTGAGGAATAGGAGGCCCTTGGCGGGATTTATCATGGCCGAGAGGGGCGGCGTGCCCGTCGCGGCCTGCAGCTCGCGCCTCTCGCCCACGAGCCGGTAGAATCGCTCCTGGAACTCGGCGCCCGGCTCGTAGGTGTAATAGACGCAGGGGGCGCAGACGTCGCCGTCCGAACCGACGCAGACCATGGTCGCGCCGTGCGTCGTCACGGCGATCGCGCCGATCCCGTAGCTCTTCCCGAAGTCCGCGAGCCGCTCGAGGAACCAGGCCTCCATGCCCTCGAGATCGTGGGTCTCGATCCCCTCGACCATGACGGGCTCGAAGGTCCTGGAGGCCGAATCGAGGAGTCGGAGCCTCTGATCGTAGACGGCTACCTTCTTGTTCGTCATCCCGATGTCGATAACCGCTATAACCTTTTCCATCTCCGACCCCTAGCTGAGCATGACCTGCCCGCCCGTAACGGGCAAGGCCTGACCGGTCTCGTACTCCTGCTCGACCAGATAGTAGATCGCGCGCATCACGTCCGCCCCTTCGCAGCCCCTGCCCATCGGCACCTTGGCCTCGTAGGCGGCCTTGACGTCGGCGACCGTCTTGGCTCCCGGGACCTTCCCCGAGCGGAGATACTGGAGGAAGAGTCCCTTCTCGGGGTCGGACCAGAGCGGCCCGTCGAAGAAGTTGCCGGGGCAGATCGCGTTCACCTTGATGCGCCACTCGACCAGCTCGAGGGCGAAGCTCTGGACGAGGCCGATGCCTCCGAATTTGGAGCCCGCGTAGGAGCCGTTCTTGTTCGAGCCCTCCAGCCCCGACTTCGAGTTGATCTGGACGATGTCAGTCGCCCAGGCCTGCGCCGTACGGGACTGCCGGCGGAGGACGAGCCCCGCGTGCTTGGAGACCAGGAAGAAGCCCGTGTAGTTCACGTCCGTCACGAACTTGAAGGCCCCGAGGTCCTGCTCGAGGACCGACGAGGCCTTAAGCACGCCCGCGTTGCTGACGACGAGGTCGACGCCCCCCGCCTCCCGGACCGCCTTGGCGAACATCGCGGCCACGGAGGCTTCGTCGGACACGTTGACCGCCACAGGCAGGGCCACCGTCCGCCCCGCCTCGGCGTTGAGCGACTCGGAGAGCCGCTCGGCCCCCGCGGCGTTGAGGTCGGCCACGAACACGAGGGCGCCCGAGGAGGCGAGGCCGCGGACGATCTCCTCGCCGAAACCCTGGGCTCCGCCGGTGACCAGGGCCACCCGGCCTCCCACTACGCCGGCGCGGTCGCGCGCGGAGCCGGCCGAAGCCGCGACTCGGGGAGGCAGGGGCAGCGGCGAGGAATCGCGCCTCTCGGCCCGGCGGCGCGCCTCGTCGTAGTCCATCCCCGGCCAGTAGGCCGCGCCGGTCTCGCCCGAGCGCACGAGGACGCATCCCGGCATCAGCGGGGCTTCGCCTCGCTTCAGGGCGGCCTCTCCCCTCGTGGCGCGCCAGGATGCGACCGCCTGGGCGAAGGACCTGGCCGCGACGGCCTCGGAGCCGGCGCCGTCCTCGGCAGTCGCCCTGAGCTCGAGGGCGTCGGAAGGCGCTTCGGCGGCTTCGGTCCGCGCCAGGCAGAGGCCCCGGCCGAATGCTTCCAGATAGAGACCGCGCACCAGGGGCGCGAGGCTTTCGAGGTCGTTGTCGCTCATCGCGTGAACCTTCCTTGGAGGAGATCGTCCAATACCTTTCCGGGATCGGCGGGCCGCGAGGGATCGAGGGCGCGGCCGGCCCGCGCGAAGGCCTCGATCCGCTCGGCGAGGGAGAGGGAGGCCAGGGGGCCGCCTTCCGCGAAGAGGCCCGCCCGCGGGTCGACGGAGGAGAGCCTCTCGTGCGCCACCAGGGCCCACGTGGCCTCGCCGAGCTTCGCGAACTCGGGCTTGCGGAGTTCGGGGCAGTTGAAGGACTGCCTCGGGCTGTTGATGTCGACGCCCGAGATCTGCATGAGACCGCGGTCGTCGCAGAGAGCGCGCACCCTGGAGAGCTGCGCGGGCGTGTTGCGGGGCGGCATGTAGGTCACGGCCCTGAAGCCCGAGGCCCTCACCGCGTCGAGGAGCTCTTCGAGGAAGTCGTCCTCGAACTTCTCGGCCTTCTTGTCGCCGGTGGGCGACTCGCCGACGTCGCCGAGGTAGGCGTAGGCGGGCACGGCGCCGATGGATCGCGCGAAGGCGACGACCTTGCTCGCATCGGGGCACTCCTCTCCGCCCGGCTGCTCGAAGATCCTGTCGAGGAAGCCCGACTTGAGGACGCCAAGGAGGTCGAAGGGAAGGATCGGATTGCCGGGGTCGGCCAGGAGCCCCGCGACCTTGCCGGTCGGGGCGATGCCGAAGCCCTTCGCGAGGCCTTCGAGCAGGGCGGGCCCGCGGCCGTAACGCCCGATCAGGCGCTCGGCCACCGCGGCGAGGAGGTGGCGCTCGGTCACGCCGCCGCCTTCGGGGGCCTTGGAGCGGGCAAGGACGTCGCGGTCGGGATCGAGACCCTCGATACCCGCATCCCGCAGCAGGGCCGAGGCGGAGGCAGACATGCGCCGCGTGCGCTCGATGCGCCGCTTCCGGATCGGTTCGAGGAAGGCCGAGAGCTCGTCGACCCGCCCGGCGGGAACGCCCTGGATGGTCATGTAGACGATGCCGGTCGAATCGGGGTTGTTGATCTTGCGGTCGGCGAAAGGAAGGCGTCCTCCGCCGGGCCCGTCGCGGAAGGCAGCTCGCAGCTCGCAGCCCGTCACCCCGCCGATGCCTACCGCGGCGCAGGCCGCGACCATCTCGCGCGAGGCCGAGATCGAGTCGTGGTCGACGGAGCCGGCGACCTCGAGCCCCGCCTCGCGCGCGAGAAGGGCGGCCATCGAGGGCGAGTAGGGGCTGAAGCTGTAGATCGTGTGCACATGGTTGTTGGACTCGCCTGTCGGCTCTCGCCGCGGCGGCAGCGCCGCGGCGAGCCTGACGAGGGCGGCGAGGCGCTCTTCGCGCGTCCTGGCCGGGTCATTCGCCGCGGCTCGGAGCTCCGCTGTCCCGCCTGAGTCTCCCGCCATGCGCCCTACACTCCTTTCTTCGCGCGGCGCGCGAGCTCGCCGGGCGTCTGCGCCGTCTTGGGCGCGTGACCGGGGAGGGGCAGGATGCGCTCGTGTATCGCGTCGAGGATCCAGTCCTTCTGGGGGAAATAGAGCTCCTCCATCTCGGCGGCCGGCGTGATCCAGTTGCGGCTCCCCACGACGGCGACCGGCGCGTCGAGGTAGTCGAAGGCGAGGGTCTGGACGTTGGACGCGACAGTATGCAGGAAGGATCCGCGCTCCGCGGCGTCGCTCGCGAGGAGAAGGCGCCCGGTCTTTCTCACGGACTCGACGAGGGGATCGTAGTCGAGGGGGCAGATGAAGCGCAGGTCGATGACTTCGGCCTCCACTCCGTACTTCTCCTGGAGGGTCTTCGCCGTATCCATCGCCTTGTAGAGCGTGGCGCCCAGGGTGGCTATTGTGAGGTCCTTGCCCGTCCGGCGGAGGGCGGGCTGGCCCTCGGGGACTTCATAATAGCCCGAGGGGACGCCGGCCTTCTCGAACTGCTCGCCCACGTCGTAGAGGAGCTGGCTCTCGAAGAAGATGACGGGATCGGTCCCCCGCAGCGCGAGATTGAGCATGCCCTTGGCATCGTAGGGCGTCGAAGGGAAGTAGGCCTTGAGTCCGGGGACGTGGGCTACGAGGGCGGACCAGTCCTGGCTGTGCTGGGCGCCGTACTTGTTGCCCACGGACACGCGCACGACGAGGGGCATCTTGAGCAGGCCGGCCGACATCGACTGCCATTTGGAAGCCTGGTTGAAAAGCTCGTCGCCGGCGCGCCCCATGAAGTCGCAGTACATGAGCTCCACGACGGCGCGGCCGCCGGAGAGCGCGTAGCCCACTCCTGATCCGACGATGGCGCCCTCGGAGATGGGGCTGTTGAAGAGCCGGTGGTAGGGAAGGGCCTCGGTGAGGCCCCGGTACACGGCGAAGGCCCCGCCCCAGTCGCGGTTCTCCTCGCCCCAGGCCGCCATGGTCGGGTCGATCGAGAAGCGGTGCAGCATGGCCTCGAAGAGGCCGTCGCGGTACTGGAAGAGCTTGTTCTTCGGCAGGGGCTTGCCCTCGGCGTCGAAGGCGTAGCGGGCCTTGCCCGCGAGGGCCTTCACCCGGGGATTCTCGGCGAGGTCCGAGATGAACTCGGGTTTGCGGGCTCGTCCTTCGGGCGTCGCGTCGTCGAGCCTCTCGGCCTTGCCGTTGGAGAGCATGACCGACTCGATGAAGGCGCCGTCGACGCGCGGGCACTCCGCCTCGTTCGTCGCGAGCCTCACCACCGAGGCGAGCCTCTCGACGGCGGCCGCGCGGGCCGCCTCGAGCTCCGCCTTGGAAGCGATCTGGTGCTCGACGAGGTAGGCCGCGTAGTGGTCGAGGGGGTCGGCCCCCTGCCAGAGCTCGACCTCCTCTTTGGAGCGGTAGCTCGAGGCGTCGGAGGGCGAGTGGCCGGAGACGCGATAGGTGATCGTGTCCAGGAAGACGGGCCCGCGGCCCTCGAGGAGGATCTTCTTCTTGCGCGCGACGGCCTCGGCCACCGCGAGGGGATTGTAGCCGTCGACGCGCTCGGCGTGCATGTTCTCGGGATTCACGCCCGCGCCCACGCGGGCGAGGATCCGGTAGCCCATCGTCTCGCCGTCGGTCTGGCCGCCCATGCCGTAGAAGTTGTTGAAGAAGTTGAAGAGTATGGGCGGGGCCCCGCCGACGTCCTTGTCCCACAGCGTCCGATACTGGTCCATCGACGCGAGGCACATCGCCTCCCATACGGGGCCGCAGCCCATGGACGCGTCGCCGACGTTCGACACGACGATGCCGCCTTTGCGGTTGATGCGCTTGTACAGGGCGGCGCCCGTCGCGATGTCGGCGGACCCGCCCACGATCGCGTTATTCGGCATCGAGCCGAAGGGCGTGAAGAAGGCGTGCATCGACCCGCCGAGGCCGCGCGTGAAGCCGGCCTTCCGGGCGAAGATCTCGGCCAGGGTGCCGAAGAGGACGAAGGCCTCGGCCAGGTCGAGGGCGCCCTTGTGCGGCACCTTCTCGGCGATGCGCAGGGTCTCGCCGCCCAGGAAGCCTTCCATCGCGGCGACGAGCTCCTGCTCGGGAAGTCTGCGCGAGGCCGAGAGGCACTTGGCGAGGATCTCGCCGTGGCTCCGGTGCGAGCCGAAGATGAAGTCGCCGGGCTCGAGGCTCGCGCACTGCCCCACCGACGCGGCCTCCTGCCCGATGGACAGGTGGGCCGGGCCCTTGTGGTTGTACTCTATGCCGTTCCAGGCCCCCTGGGTCTTGAAGGTGTTGAGCATGGACTCGAACTCGCGGATGTACACCATGTCGAGCCAGATGCGCTTGAGGCCCTCGGCGCCGTGGCGCGCGAGCTCGGCCTTGAAGTCCGCTTTGTACTGGTTGACGGGTATGCTTGCAATCTCGATCTTGCCCGCCTTGCGTACGACGGAAGGATCGACCACCATGGACTTGGGCATGAATATCTCCTCTCTCTCACTCGTGCTCTAATTCGAATAGCGCGTCCCGAATCGCCTCGCAGACGGTCGGGTGCGGAAAGATCACTTCCCGGGCGTCGGCGATCCGCAGCTCCTGCTCGATCAGCGCCGCCGCGCCCCAGATCATCTCCGACGCGTAGGCGCCCACGACGTGGACGCCGAGGAGCCGGCCGCTGCCGCGGTCGGCCAGCACCTTGACCGCACCCTGGGAGGCGAAGCCGTTCTCGGCGCAGAACCGCCCCGAGACCCTGAGCGGCAGGCTCGCCTTCAGGATTCCGATTCCCTTGGCGAGGGCTTCCTGCTCCGTCATCCCGACGCCCGCCGCCTCCGTGATGCCGTAGACGGCCCAGGGAACCGCGTCGTAGCGCATCCTGTCCGCCCTGCGGGACGCTCCCCCGCCGGCGAGGATGTCGGCGACCGCCACGTCCGCCATGCGGTAGGCGGAGTGGGCCAGCAGGCTCTTGCCGGTCACGTCGCCGACGGCCCAGACGCCGGGCAGGTTCGTCCGCATGCGCTCGTCCACGACGAGGCCCCTGGGCGTCATGTCGAGCCCGGCCTCCTTGGCTCCCCAGCCTTCGAGGACGGGCCTTCGGCCCACCGCCATGAGGACCAGGTCGGCCTCGGCCGCGGCGTCGCCGTCCTTGGCCTTGTAACGGACCGTCGCGCCTTCGAGGCGCTCGACCTTGCAGCCGAGGCGGAAGGCTACGCCCTTCATCGCCCGGCGCAGGACGGGCGCCTGCTCCTTGTCCATGAAGGGGACGATCTCGTCCATCATCTCGACGACCTCGACCTGGGAGCCGAGGGCCGCGAAGAGTCCGGCGAACTCGACTCCGATCACGCCGCCGCCGATCACGCAGAGCCGCTTTGGCACCTCTTTCAACTCGAGGAGGCCCGTCGAGTCCACTACCCGCGAATTATCTTTAGTGCCGGGGATGGGGGGCATCGCCGGAGTCGAACCGGTCGCGACGATGATCGCGGGAGCCTCGTGGACCGTCGCGGCTCCTCGGGAGTCGCGCGCCTCGACCTTGCCGATCCCGAGGAGCCTCGCCTCGGCGGCCAGCACCTCGACGCCCAGCCTCTTCTCGGTCGCCGCGATGCCGGCGCGGAGCTTCTCGACCACCTCGCCCTTCCAGGCCTGCATCGCGGCCCAGTCGAAGCTCGTTCCCGTGGTCTTGATACCGTATTTCTCGCCCTCGAGGGCATGGACATAGTGCTTGGCGGAATTGAGGAGTGTCTTGGTAGGGATGCAGCCTACATTGAGGCAGGTGCCGCCCAGCGCCTCCTTCTCTATCAAGAGGACCTTCTTCTTCCTCGCGCCCAGGCGCTCAGCGGCGACATAGCCGCCGGGACCGCCGCCGATGATGATGACGTCGTACGCAGCCATTCCTACCTCACGCCATAAGGAGCAAATCGATGTCGGCTATCGCGTCAGCGAAGGCCTTGAGCAGGCGCGCCGCCGGCGCGCCGTCTATGACCTGATGATCCACGGTGATCGAGAGGCCGATCCTCTGCTCGAGGACGACCGTCCCTCCCGGGCCCGAGGCCGCGCGAGGCATGATGGCGTCCACGCCGAGTATGGCCACCTGGGGAGCGTAGAGCACCGGCGTGAACGACTCGATGCCGAAGGCGCCGAGGTTGCTCACGGTGAAGGTCCCGCCGGAGAGCTCGTCCGGATTGATGTTCCCGGCCTGGCAGGCCGCGGCGAGGCGCTTGGCCTGGGCAGATATCTGCCTGAGCGAGAGGAGATCGGCGTCGCGGATCACGGGCACCATGAGGCCGCGCGGCGTATCGACGGCGAGGGCGAGGTGCACCCTCTCGTACACGCGCAGCGCGCCGTTCTCGAGAGTCGCGTTCGCGTTGGGGAAGCGGGGCAGGACGCGGGACACCGCGTAGAGGACCAGGTCGCCGATCGTCACCTCGGACAGGCCGAGGGCAGGGTCGCTCGCCTTGAAGCGGGCGCGGAGCGCCTGGAGGCGAGCCGCGGCGGCCGAGCCGTTGAAGGTGAGTTGGGCGGTGCCCGCCAGGGAGGCGCGCATGCGCTCCGATATGAGCTTGCGCACGCCCTTGAGCGGCGTCTCGGTAAAGACGTTCCCCGTCTCGGCGGGGGCGCTCGGAGCCTTCGATCCGAGGTCGGCCAGGCCGGCGCGGCCGCCGAGCGCCGTGCCGAAGGCGGGCGCGGGGGCTCCAGCGAGGACGGCCGCCTTCGCGGCGGCAGTGAGCGGAGGCCGGCCGGCAAGAGCAGCGGTCACGTCGCGCTCGATCACGCGGCCGCCGGGACCGCTGCCCGCGAGGTTGGGAGCGTCTACGCCCTCGGCCGCAGCCAGCTTGCGCGCACGGGGCGAGACGGCGGATACGCCGGCTGCGACGGGCGCCTGGGGAGGCGTAGCGGAAGCCGCCGGGGCGACTCTCGCGGGGGCCGGGCCAGCCGAGGCGGCCGTCGCGGTCGCGCTGGGCGCCGCAGGAGCCGCGCCGCCCAGGGCCGCCTGCCAATCCTCGCCCCGCTCTCCGATGACGGCGATAGGCTCGAGGACGGGGACGTCGTCTCCCTCCGGACGGAGTATCTTGAGCAGAAAGCCCGAGGCTCCGGCCGGGACATCGAAGCTGGCCTTGTCGGTCTCGACCTCGCAGACCGTCTGGTCAGACTGGACCGACTGGCCTTCGGCGGCTTTCCACCGGACTATGATGCAGGACTCGACCGTGTTCCCCTGCCGGGGCATGATCAGAAGATGAGCCACGTAGGACCTCCATGGGATCTCATACTTTCGTACATCGTATAGAAGCAGCCTCGAGGTCGCGCGAGGCGCCTTCCCCGAGACAATCGTCCGTGATGATGCCGTTCACGTCGCCGAGGGGGAGGACGTTGACGAAGCCCGACTTTCCCCATTTCGAGGAATCCGCTAGGAGGAGGGTCTCCTCGGCGCAGGCGCGCATAGCCTTCACGATCTCCGCCCCCTCGACGAGCTGGGTGGTCAGGCCCTTCTCCAGGGAGAAGCCGTCGGTGCCGACGAAGGCGAGCCTCACGTTGAGCCCCGCGATCGTACGGAGGGCCACCGGGCCGACCATCGACTCGGTCTCGCGGCGAAACTCGCCTCCCGTCAGGGTAATCTGGAGCGCCGGGTTGAGACGGGCGTAGGAAAAAACGAGAGTCGAATTGGTCACGACCTGGACCTCGCGCTTGCCGATCAGGTAGCGCACCAGGAGAGCGGTGGTCGTGCCCGCCTCGATCATGATCCTGTCCCCGTCGCGCACGAGGAGGGCGGCGGCCCGGGCGATCCTGCTCTTCACTTCAATGTTCAGTTGCTGCCGCTCGACGATGCTCTGGTGGAGGGCCGGATAGGCTCCGCCTCGAGAGCGGATGAGGTAGCCCTTCTCCTCCAACTCCTTCAGGTCCGATCGCACGGTGACTTCGGAGACGGCGAGCTCCCTGCTCAGCAAGGAGACCGAAAGCGAGCCCCGCTCTGATAGAAGCTTGAGGATGGTGCGCTCTCGATCCATTAGCTCTTCGATCAATTCCGAAACCCTTTCGATAGTCTTACGATATGCTTGCATTCTAAAAAAAATGGTCAGGATATTCAAGGGCTTCCAAAGCTTTTCCATTAATGAAGAAAAAAACGGAACTCGATCGCCGACTCGACAAAACTCCAGATGCCAGAGATACTTGCGATATGACAGTGGAGCTGAGAACGAGACTGGACGGAGCGATAAAGGCTTTCATAATCGACATGGACGGCGTGATCTACCACGGCAACCGCCTCCTGCGCGGGGCCGCCGAGCTCGTCGAGTGGCTCCGCCACTGTGGGAAGCGCTTCCTCTTCCTGACGAACTCGAGCGAGCGCTCGCCTTCCGAGCTGTCGCAGAAGCTCTCCCGCCTTGGGATCGAGGTCGAGGCCGAGCACTTCTACACGAGCGCCCTCGCGACCGCGGGCTTCCTTGCCTCGCAGAAGCCGGGCGGCAGCGCCTATGTTATCGGCGAGCCGGGCCTGACGAATGCGCTCTATGACGCGGGATATTCCATGAACAACGTCAACCCGGACTATGTCGTGATGGGGGAGAGCCGAGGCTACGGCCTCGAGTCGATCGAGAGGGCCGTTCACCTCGTCCTCGGCGGAGCGAGGCTGATCGGGACGAATCCCGATTTGAGCGGCCCCTCCGAGACGGGGCTCGTGCCCGCCTGCGGCGCCCTCGTGGCCCCCATAGAGCTGACGACCGGGAAAAAGGCCTACTTCGTCGGGAAGCCCAATCCCCTCATGATGCGGCACGCGCTCAGGCGCCTCGGCGCCACGCGCGAAGAGACGGCCATCATAGGCGACCGCATGGATACCGACATTATCGCAGGTATCGAGGCCGACATCGAGACGATCCTCGTCCTGTCGGGAGTGACCTTGCGCGAGGAGATCGGCCGCTTCTCCTACGCACCCCGCCACGTGCTCGAGGGCGTATTCGAGATTCCCGGCGCCTAGCCCGGGGCCGGAGCGGACAAGAGGTCCCTGACGACCTCGGCCGCGATGATGAAGCCCGCGACGGGGGGCACGAAGGAGATCGAGCCGGGCACGGAGCGTCGCGCGGCGCAGGTCCTGTCCTTCTTCGGGCAGACGCAGCTTTGGCGGCAGGGGTTCGCTGTCTCGTCGACTTCGATGGGCGGCTCGCGCGAGTACACCACCTTGAGTCTCTCGATCCCGCGCTTGCGCAGCTCCTTGCGCATGACGCGGGCGAGGGGGCAGATCGAGGTCGCGGAGATGTCCGCCACCTCGAGTCGGGTCGGATCGAGCTTGTTGCCCGCTCCCATCGCGCTGACGACAGGGATGCCCGCCGCCTTGGCGCGGACCACGAGGTCCAGCTTCGAGGAGACCGTGTCGATCGCGTCGACGACATAGGAGAGGCCCGGGCGAAGGATGCCCTCCGCGGTCTCGGGGCCGTAGTACAGCTGTAGGGCCTCGATCCTGATCCTCGGATTGATGTCGAGGACCCGCTCTTTCATAACCTCGACCTTGGGCTTGCCAACCGTGCTGCGCAAGGCCACGACCTGCCTGTTGATGTTGGTGACGCAGACACAGTCGTCGTCGACGAGGACGAGCCCCCCGATGCCGGAGCGCGCGAGGGCCTCGGCCGCGTAGGAGCCGACGCCCCCTATGCCGATCACCGCCACGGTGCTCGCCCCGAGCCTGGCGAGACCCTCGGCCCCGATGAGGAGCTCGGTCCTCGAGAAGGCATCCAGCATCGAGGCGATGATGGCGAAGGGCGAGCGATCGGGTCAAGCGGAGGGAGGGGCGGATAGTCCGGTCGAGGGACCGGAGGGAGGCGCCGTACCCTGATCGACGGGGGCGACCCTCGGGCTCCTACACGGCGCGAGGCTTCGGCCGCGCCTTCGACTCTATGTAGCTCTTACGCCTCCCGTCCTTGTCCGCCTCGACGAGAAGGCCGCCGCGGGCGAGGCAGTAAAGGATCTTCCGGGCGCGATCGGGCCCTATCTCAAGGGCCCCGCCCAGGGTCGTCGAGGTCCAGGGCGGAAGGAGGTCCCTGGGAATGAAGGAAAGCCACTGACCGCGGGTGCGTAAGGACCGGGAGGACAGCACTTCGACCAGCTCGCGGTCGACGGTTCGGTCGCCCCTTCGCCACCATGACCCCGAGCCGTCGCGGGTCTTCACCTCGGCGGTCCTGACGAGGAGGGCCTCGACGGTCACGTTGCGCGACGCCACCAGGCCCGCGGCCATCACCAGCTCGTCGAAGAGACTGAAGACGTCGCCCCTCTTGGGGCTCTTGCGCACCGAGAGGAGCTCTTCGGTCTTCGGGTCGAGTCTGCGGATCTCCCGCTCCGCCGAGATCGGGTAGACGATCCGGACCCGATGGCCGCTGCCGGCGAGGGCCAGCGCCTTGGGGACGATCTTCCCGAGGCTGCCAGTCTGGATTTCGACGAGTTCGCCGTCGGCACGCACGAGGTCGACGACCTTGCCTTCGACCAGGGCCTCGAGGCGGTCGCCCGGGCGGGCGAGGTATTCCTTTAGCTGAGCGTGGAGACTGTGCTCCGCGTAGAGGTTGATTCCCCTCCGCTCGGCGACCATCGTCGGAGGTTTGGGCGCGCCGCGAACCTGCATTATCGGCTAGGCTCCCCGGACCTGGGCGAGCCAATCGCGGCGGAAGGATGCCACCTGCTCCCGCTTCTCGCCCGGCCTCGCCTCGTAGTAGGTCCCGCCGAGAAAGCCCAAGGTAAAGGCGCCCGCGGCTATGCCCCAGGAGATCGCGTCCGCTAGATCGAGACGGGTCGAGCCCGACTTCAGCTGGAGGGCGGAGGCCGCGAGGACTCCACCCGCGAAGGCGTCGCCGCAGCCGGTGGTGTCGCCGCGCGAGGACTGGCGCCCGGCGCGCGCGCTGACCGGCAGCTCCCGCAGCTCCATCGGCGAGAATCTCCCTTCGCCGGCCCAAGCGAGGACGCTCTCGCCCCCCCTCGTCACGGCGAAGGCGCCGACGCCGCTCCCCGAGAAAAAAACCAAGGCGGACCCCAGGTCCCGCTCTCCTGAGAGGCGCAGGGCCTCGTCCTTGTCCATGAGGAGGAGGTCGCAGGCGCGGTATGCCTCGAGGGGGCCGGGGCCGGTCCCGGAGACGGAGCCGCCGAAGGGCCAGGGACCGACACCGTCCCGGCGCTCGGCGCGGAAGTCGAAGACGGTGTTCACGACGGTCAGCGCTCCCCGCGAGCGCGCCTCGGCGAGGATGCCGGGAAGGCCCTCGTGGAGCCGGGGCACGAGGGCCGTGCCGCCCAGGGCGACGATGTCCGCCCGAAAGAAGTCCTCGCCCAAGTCGGAGGGGAGATAGCCCTCGGCGGCGCCGATATCGTTCACGAAGCAGCGCTCGCCCCGCCCACCGTCCCAGGTCGGGTCGGAGAGGACGAAGGTGGAGGGCGTGCGCCCCGGCCTCGTCTCGAGGCCCGATGCGTCGAGGGGCGTGCGGGCGAGCCTCTCGCGCAGCTCCCGGCCGGTCTGGTCGCCGCCCGTCGCGCCGTGGAAGACTACCGGTATCTCCTCCCCATCGAGCATCTGCGCGGCGTGGACGAGAGCGACGACGGAAGGACCGCCGACGTTCTCCGCCGCGGGCTCCGGGCCAGCTATCTCCGCGAGGGTCTCGGGGAAAGGCTTCCCGATGAAGCGCTCGGCGTCCTCGGCGAAGACGAGGCGCCCCGGAGAGAGTCCGCCGTCTCCTTCGCTCCTGGAGCGCGCGGCGGCGAAGGCGTCCGAGGAGAAGTCCGCGTTCGGATAGAGGATGTCCATGAGGCAGCAGCCCGCCCCCGCGATTCGTAGTGGCATGGGCTTCTCCTACAGGAAGTCTGCGTAATCGGCGAGGAGTAGATGGAGGGGTTCCGCGTCCTCATCGACCCTGTGGAAGCGCCCGTTGCCCTCGTAGAAGCGATTGTCGGCGGCGTCGTCGTTGACGGAGCTGACTTCGTCCACGAGCACCCTTCCGGCCCCGGCCTCGCCATAGAAGCAATCGTAGACGCCCCGCTCCAGACAGATGCTCTTTCCCGGCCCCGGGACGACTTTCCCTCCGGGCTCCGGCGCGCGCGATATGCCGTCGCCCCTGGCGCTCATCGGCTCCGCCGCTAGGCCTTCGTCGGCGTCGAACCAATGGAAATGCAGGGGAGTCACCTGTTCTTCGTCCACGATCATGATCTTCTCGGCGTAGGACTTGGAGTCGCGTCTCGGAGCCCCGTTCCGCAGAGAGAACAGGAGGAGGCCCATTGCGCCGAAGAATGCCTGGGCGGACTCCATGAGCCTGTTGATCCCGCTCCTCTTCATTACTCTTCCCCCCGACACGACGATGGCACGGAGGAGGCGCCCGGCGCAAGCGGGCCTCCGCGAGGCGCCTCGAGTCGTCTTGATCCGGAGGACCGCCCGGAGGCACAATCCGAGCATGAGCGACGCCGAGGCACAGACGCTGCCGATCGAACCCTACCTGCCTGCGATACGCGACGCCATCCTCGAGGAGGGCGCTCTCGTCCTCTCCGCGGAGCCCGGCGCGGGCAAGACGAGTCTGGTTCCCCGGGCTGTCTACGAGGCCCTGGCCCCGGCCAGGGTCCTCGTCATGGAGCCGCGGCGCATCGCCGCGATCTCGGCTGCGGCGCGGATAGCGGAGCTCTGGGGCTCTAGGCTGGGAGAGGATGTCGGCTATCGCGTCCGCGGCGATTCGCGCACAGGCCCGCGCGCGCGCGTCGAGACGGTGACGCCGGGCGTCCTGATCCGAATGCTCCAGGACGACCCCGCGCTCGAGGGAATAGGCTGCGTCGTCCTCGACGAGTTCCACGAGCGCTCCGCCCAGGCCGACCTCGCCCTCGCCTTCCTCCGCCAGTCGCGCTCGTTGAGGCCCGAGCTGGGCCTCCTCGCCATGTCGGCAACGATCGATTCCGCGAAGGCGGCGGCGTCCCTGGGCGCCGTCCTCATCGAGGCGCCGGGGCGATCCTTCCCGATCGAGACGAGGTACTCGGGGCCCGAGGAGGGCCCCGGTCTCGAGAGGGCCCTTGCGCGGGCGGCCCTCGACTTGACGGACGAGGCCGGAGGGGACGTCCTGGTCTTCCTGCCGGGAGTCGCCGAGATTGCGCGCGCCGCCGCCGACTTCACGGCCGCCGGCGCGTCCCGGACGCGCGGCGATCGCCCCGAAGCCTTCGTCCTCCACGGCTCGCTTCCGCTCGAGGAGCAGCGTCGCCTCATGTCGCCTGCGCCAGGCGCGCCGCCTCGGGCGATCTTCGCCACTTCGGTCGCCGAAACGAGTCTCACGGTACCGAGGGTCCGCGCGGTCGTCGATTCCGGCCTGGCGAGGCTCTCGCGATTCCAGCCACGCGCCGGATTGAACCGCCTGGTCACGGAGCGCGAGGCCCTGGACCGCGCCGATCAGAGGCGAGGCCGCGCGGGCCGGCTCGGCCCCGGCATCTGCCTGCGCGCCTGGCCGGCCTCCGAAGCTCTGGCGCTCCGCACCGAGCCCGAACTCTCGCGCGCCGAGCTCTCGGCGATCGTGCTCGAAGCCTCGCTGTGGGGCTGTCGCGGCCGGCTAGGCCTGGACTGGCTCGATCCTCCTCCAGAAGGCGCGTGGAACGCCGGGAAGGAGCTCCTCGAGGAACTAGGAGCTCTGGCCGCCGACTTCTCTCCCACGGTCCGCGGGAGGCGCATGGCCGCACTCGGCACCGAGCCCCGACTCGCGGCCCTCGTGCTCCGCGGGGCCGAGGCGGGCGAGGCCTGGACGGCCTGCCTGGCCGCCGCATTCCTCTCGGAGCGGGGCCCTTCTGATCGCGGCGGACCCGGCGGTCGCGATTCGGCCCGCGACATCGTCCTCGGCCTCGAGGCGCTCGCCACGGGCGGAGATAGGGGCTATGGCGTCGTCCGAGCCGAGGCCCTCAGGCTGGCGCGGTCGGCAGGCATCCTTCCGGGCGGCCGCGTCAATTCTTCGGCGCTCGGTCCCCTCCTCGCGGCGGCCTTTCCCGACCGCGTCGCGGAGAGGATCGAATATCTCGGACCGAGCGCCACATTCCGACTGCCGGCCGGCCGCTCCCTCCGGGCCACGGGAGGCCTTTCGCAGTCGCCCTGGATAGTGGCGCTCGAAGCCGACGCGGGGAGCGCCGAAGGCAGAGTCTACTCGGCCTGCGCCCTGGGCGAAGCCGAGGCCCTCGCCGCCCTCGAGGGTCGCGCGATCGAGACCGTCGAGGCGGAGTGGAAGGGCCTCGAGGTCAGAATTCAAAGATCGAGGCGAGTCGGCGCCATAATCCTGGGCACTCGGCCGGAAAGCCGCCTTTCAAAGGAGGAGCTCGCCCTCCTCCTGGCGTCGCGGATCGCTTCGGCGGGGCTGGGGATCCTGCCCTGGGAGGGTGGGGCGTCCGAGGCCCTCGCCCGCCTCCGTTATTTCGCCGCCGGCTCGGCGGCCCTCGACGAGACGTCGCTTTCCGATATCGCCTTGGCCGAGAGCGCTGCGGTATGGCTGGGCGCCTATATTCTGACCGAGGGGGGCCCGCTCCTGGACACAGCGGCGCTGAGGAGAGCCGTGCTCGCCTTGGCTCCGCCGGGGACCAGGTCGCGCATGGATCGCGAAGTCCCCGAGAGGATCCATCTTCCTTCCGGCTCCTCGAGGCCCATCGCTTACGGCGGCGCGGGAGGACCCCTCGTCGAAGCGAGGGTCCAGGAGTTCTTCGGCCTCTCCGAGCATCCCAAGGTCGGCGGTCGGCCCCTCGTCCTCCGTCTCCTCGACCCGGGCGGCAAGCCTCTCCAGGTAACCTCGGACCTGCCGGGCTTCTGGAAGGGCTCTTGGGCCCAGGCCCGCAAGGAGCTGCGCGGAAGGTATCCGAAGCACGACTGGCCCGAGGACCCTGCGGCCGCGGCGCCGACCCGCTCGGGCGTGAAGAGGCGCGGCGCGGCGAGATAGGCGTCGGCGGACGGTTTACCTCGCCGCGGTCTACGTATATCTTTAATAGGATGTATCGCCCCATGCAGGTCCTGGCCGATGCCGGCATCTCGGTCCGCGAGGCCTCGTTTACCGCCTTGGACGCCTATAAGGGGCTCAAGCCCGCCCCGCTGCGCTTCGCTCTCGCCTTCTGCGCCCTCCAGGATCTGGCGAAAGCTTTCGGCGGATTGCGCTATCCCGGCACCAACTACGCCGACGCGGCGATCGACCTCGAGGACGTCTCGGACGTCGGTACGGGGGCCTCGGACGCCGGTACGCTCTACATCCGCTGCGCCGATTCCCCCAAGACAGCGGATGCAGCCGCCTTCGCCCCCCTCGACCTCCTGCGCGACCCGGAGAGGGACGTCTATCTCGACCCAAGGGACGTCTATCCGACCCTTCGCGAGAAATGCGTCGCGATGAGGTCCGCGCCGGCGGAACAGAGACTTTTCGAGGCCGCCGTGCTCGTCTCCCGCTATCCCTACGAGCTCGAGGCCGACGCCCTGCCTCCCCTGCCCCGCGATTTCGGCCAAGACTCGCAGCGCGATCTTTTGACCCTCATGCTTACAGGCCCGACTCCCGAGCGTGGCCTCGAGATCCTGAGGCGAAGCGGTTTCGTCGACGCCTACTGGCCAGAGCTGGCCGGGCTCCGCGGCATCGATCAATCGAAGGAGTACCATCCCGAGGGCGACGCGTGGGCCCACACCCTCGAGACCTTCCGCCACCGCAAGCTGCCGGCCCTCGGCCTCTCCCTTGCCCTCCTCCTCCACGATGTCGGCAAGCCCAAGGCCGAGCAGGTCGAGGGGAGGAAGTTCGACCGCCACGCCGAGATCGGCCGCTCCGTGGCCGAGCGCTTCCTCCTCCGCCTCGGCTTCGCGAGATCCCTGGTCAGCGACGTGTCCTACTTGGTCCGCTACCACATGATGCCGGCCGCACTTCCCCGCCTTCCCGCCAACCGGCTCGAGGGCATCATCGACGACCCGCGCTTCCCCATCCTGCTCGAGCTCTACAAGTGCGACGAACTGTCTACCTTCCGCGGGCCCGACGGCTACTACGAGGCCTGCGCGGCCTACAAGGCCTGGCTCAGGAACTCGCGCAACCCCTGGCGCGACGCCGCCGGCAAGAAGCTGGCGCGCATGTACCTGGAACCCGGCCGCCCCGGCCCTATACGTTGACCGGCGGGCCCGGGAGCGCTACCATGCCCCCATGTTCGACCCACAGACCTATTCCGCGCGCCGCGACGCGCTGCTCCGGGGTCTTGCCTCGCGCGGCGAGCGGCGCGGAACGGCACTCCTCCTCGGCAACCGCGAGAGCCCCATGAACTACGCAGCCAATTGCTACTCCTTCAGGCAGGACTCCAGCTTCCTCTATTTCGTCGGCCTCGAGCTTCCCGGCCTCGCCGCGACGATCGACCTCGAGAGCGGCACGGTCGCGCTCTACGGCGACGACGCCACGATGGACGACATCGTCTGGACTGGCCCCCAGCCTCCCGTAGCGGAGCTCGCCGCCCGCGCCGGCATCGCGACAGCCCATCCCCGGTCCGCGCTCGGCCGCGATCTCGGGTCCGGCAGCGGGTCTCACATCCTCTACCTCCCGCCTTACCGCGCCGACTCGCGTGCCGAACTGGCCGAGCTGACGGGCAGGCCCTACGCGGCCGTGGACAAGGGAGCCTCCCTGCCACTGATCAAGGCCGCCGTCGCCCTCCGCGAGGTCAAGTCCCAACCCGAGATCGGGGAGATGGACAGGGCCGTGGCGATCACGGTCGACATGCATCGGGCGGCCCTCGCTACTGCTCGCGCTGGCATGCTCGAGTCCGATGTCTACGGCCGAGTCGCCGAAGTGGCCTTCGCCTCGGGGGGCGGTCTCTCATTCAGCGTCATCGCCACGACGAAGAGCGCGACGCTCCATACTCATTCCCACGACCGCAGGCTCCAGAATGGAGGCCTCTTCCTCCTCGACGCAGGCGCCGAGGCCCCCTCGGGCTACGCCGGGGACCTCAGCACGAGCTTCCCCGTCGGGCCTCGCTTCGACGACCGCCAGCGGACGATCTACGAGCTCGCGTTGCGGATGCAGAGAAAGGCCTGCTCCCTGCTGAGGCCCGGAGTCGCCTTCCGGGACGTGCACGCGGCCGCGGCTCGCGAGGGCGTGGTCGGATTGAAGGAGCTAGGTCTCATGCGCGGCGATCCGGACGAGGCCGTGGCCTCGGGAGCCTATGCCTTCTTCTTTCCCTGCGGCACGGGCCACATGATCGGCCTCGATGTCCACGACATGGAGGACTACGGCGAGATCCATGTCGGGTACGAGGGAACGGAGCGCAGCCCCCTCTTCGGCCTTAAGTCGCTTCGCCTGGCCAAGCCCCTGAAGGCCGGGATGACCTTTACCGTCGAGCCCGGCATCTACTTCATCCCCGAGCTCTTCGCGATGTGGGAGGCCGAGGGCCGCTTCTCGGACTTCATAGACTATGCTGCAGTCAGGCCCTGGCTCGACTTCGGAGGCATGCGCAACGAGGAGGACTGGCTCGTCACCGAGGGCGGCGCCAGAATGCTCGGTCCCCCCTTCGACAAGTCCGCCGCTGCGATCGAGCGGGCGCGAGCTTAGCCGGCGAAGCCGCAATAGGCCGTGGCGGCCAAGATTTCTCGCGATTGGCATGAAAATCTTTATCGATGCGATTCAAATCGGCCTACGGGGCTTGGATCTCCCTGATCCTCCCGATTCCCGTACCGACTTCGTAGAATCGCGCGTCGAACCAGAGACCGGGATCCTCGGGCACCTCGATGACTGCGAAAGTGGGCCGGTCGCGACCCCGGGGCCGCGATATCGAGCCCGGGTTCAGGGCGAGTATCCCGCGATACTCCTCCTGGAAGGCCTGGTGCGTATGGCCGAAAAGGACGAGCTTGGCGCCTACGGTCTCGGCGGCGAGGATGATCCGCCCAAGGTCCTCAGTCACTCCCTCGAGGTGTCCGTGGAGGAGGAGGACGGGGCGATCGGAGCTCCCGATGAGGCGCCTGGGCCAGAGATCGGGGTCCGGATCTCCGTTGCCGCGCACGCCCTCCACGCGTGGAAGGATGAGTCTCGCGTTCCGCGCAGCCCACTGGACATCTTCCACGCCGTCGCCAAGATGGGCAATGAGATCGACCTTGGACGCGAAGCGCCGGAGGACGGGCGTCAGCGACGAGATGTCATGGTGGGAATCCGACACGGCGAGTATGCGCACGACCTCCAGTATAGCCCGAGAGACTCGCTCGATGGAATTCGCTAGAATGAAGACGGCGAAGGGAGAAGCGATGGCGGAGGTTTTCGCGACAATGTTCCAGGACGAGGCCCTCGTAGTGAGGAGCCTCCTCGAGTCGACCGGCATCGAGGCGGAGATATCCTCCGAGCACTTCATAGACGTCTATCCGATCTTCTTCCCCCAGCAGGGCGGCATCAAGATCGTGGTCGCCGAAGAGGACGTCGAGGACGCCCTCGCGGTCGTCGCCCAATACCGCGAGCCGAAGTCGGGGACCGCCCCAGTGCCTTTCGAGTACTAAGCCGAAGGGGGCGCTCCGCGCGCGGATCAGCGCATCCACTGTCCCAGTAGGGATACGAGTCTCTCTACGCTGACGGGCTTCGAGAGCCAATCGTCGGCTCCCGCCGCGATACAGCGCTCGTTATCCCCCTTCAAGGCATTTGCCGTGAGGGCGATGACGGGAAGGCAGCAGGTCGCCGGGTTTCCGCGGATCTCCGCCATGACCGCATAGCCGTCCATCTCGGGCATCATGATGTCCAGGAGCACGAGGTCGAAGTCGGGGTCGAGCATGAGCTCGGACAGGCCTTCCCTGCCGCTCATGCCCACGACTACCTCGACCCCCCGCTCCTCGAGGGCGCAGCGCAAGGCGAAGACGTTCCGCTCGTCGTCTATCAAAAGGACCCTGCGGCCCGCGAGACGGGTCTGCCCTTCAGAGCCGGTCCCTCGTCCGACGGGACCGGAGTCCCCGCCGCGCTCTCCGCCCAATAGCGCGTCGAGCGCCTTCATGAGCCGCGCCGGGGAGCGGGCGCCCTTGGAGATCACCCTGTCCGCCAGGGCTCCGAGATCCCGCTTCGCCCCACCGTCAAGCTCGCGTCCGGTATATACTATAATGGAAGATCTCGGTGGAAGCGCGGCCCGCACCCGCCGGACGAGGTCCATTCCGGACAATCCGGCGAGACCCAAGTCCATCACGATGCCGTCGAAATGCGTCCTTCCGATGAGGTCGAGCGCTTCCACCCCCGAGCGTGCCCCATCGATCTCGATGCCAGGCTTGGAAAGTAGCTCGGTCATGGCCTCCAGCTGACGGGCATCGTCCTCTACGATCAGGACGCGCCTGGCCGAAGGCCGCGACGAAATCCAGGGCGCGCTTGGCGTACTCCTCCGCGCTGAGGTCGCCGCGGGTCTCCTCGCTCGCCCTATTGATCCCTTCCATGACCCAAGCGGCCAGAGCCTTCGAGGCGGAAGCCTCGCGGAGGGAGAACAGCATCCCGGAGAGCGCCTTCCCCAGCTCGTCGGCCGGCCCTCTGGGCTCGAGGCCCAACGACAAGTCCCCGCCGGCCACCCGCCTCGCCAAGTCGGCCTTACGGCGCAGGTCTTCCTGCATGCCCGCGAGCAAGGCCCCCAGCTTCGCGATCTCGTCGGACCCTTCGATCCTCAGGTCGGATCCGAGGTCCCCATCGGCGATTCCGGCCACCGCCGCGATGAGCCGCTCCATCGGCCGTCGGATCGACTGGCCGATCAGGAGAGCCGTCAGAATCCCGGCGAGCGCGAGGGCCAGCATGATGGCTATCGATAGGGCGAGCGTCCTATCGCGGATCGCCAGGGCGTTCTCGTAGAAGGCCCTGGCCCTCGCCGCCGAATAGGCCTTTACGTACTGGATGCTCGAGTCCAGGACGCCGAGGAGCCTGTCGTACTCGCCCGATTTGAGGGAAGCGACGCCCGAGAGATCGCCGTCGATGGCGAGGCGGAGCACCTGGTCGCGGACCGAGCTCCACTGCGCTAAGCTGTCCTGGATCCCCGAGATGGCCTGCCGGTCGCCGAGGAAGCGCTCGAAGAGGATGGCTATCTCCGCGGTCGAATCGGTCTCGATCGAGTCTATCCGGCCGGCGAGCATGCTGCGCGCGCCCTCCGACCTTGCGGAAACGGCTTGGTCGACGAGGAGCTCCATCTTCAGGACATCATTCTCGAGATCCCTGATCGACCTCCTCACCTCGAAGGGGGATCGGTACAGCGACTCGGTGAAGTCGGCGAGCTTGGCCATCTGTAGGATGGAATAGACAGAGTATCCCAGGCTGAGGAGCACGAGGATGCCGAAGCCCGCGAGCAGTCTTGCGCCTATGCGAGTCTTGTTGATCATTCCGCGTCTCCTTCCGGAGCGCATTCTATCACAATGGGCGGAGAGGTCGAGAGGCCGGACACGATACGGGCGCCGGCCTCTTATCAGGAGGGCTCGTCGGCGCTACACTTTGGCCATGGCCAAATCGTCGAGCCCGCTCGCTACCGCCATCATCGTCGCCCTGGCCCTCGTCCTCCTCTACGCGCTCAACCCGACAAGGGAGGATTTCATAGCCTGGCGCTCCGGCCAGGCCCAGCGCGCAGCGTCGACCGGCGCCGAGAGCGGACTCATCGGCACACTGAAAAGGGGAGCCAGCGCAGTCGCCGGGGCGATGACGGGCGCCGCGGCCTCCGGCTACGGTCGAAGAGACTACCTGGTCTGCTCGAGCTACTCCCTGGGCAGGGACGAGTACCTCGGGATCGCCCATCTCTTCATCAAACTCAAATAGCGAAGCGCGAGGCGATCAGGGCTCCATTCCCGCGATGACGTCGCGGTAGAAATAATACGAGTCCTTCGTCCTCCGCGTCCCCGTGGCCGGATCTACATGAACGAGGCCGAAGCGCTTCGAGTAGCCGTGGGCCCACTCGAAATTGTCCATGAGGGACCAGACGAAGTAGCCCTTGAGAGGAATGCCCTCGGCGATGGCGCGGCGGCAGGCCGCGATATGCGACTTCAGGTAGGCTATCCTCTCGCGGTCGCGGAACCGTCCCGACGGATCCGCCGTATCCGGGAAAGCCGCCCCGTTCTCGGTGACGAACAGCGCCTCGACGGGCCATCGCCGCGCGATCGTCCTCAACATCCGACAAAGGCCTTCCGGCACGATGTCCCAGGCCATTTCAGTCTTGTCCTGCCAGCTCGGAGCGTCGGCGAAGCCCTCCGGGCTTCCCGGATCGGCGCGTATCGCCCGCTCGCTGTAATAGTTGACGCCCAAGAAGTCGATTGGAGCGGCGATGACCTCCAGGTCGCCGGGGCGGATAGGCATAGATGCGCCCTGGGCCGCCAAGTGGCCCTCCGGGTATCCTCGGCCGTAAATGGGATCGAGCCATAGGCCGGTGCCCTGGTCGGAAGCCCTCTCGGCCGCGGCGATGTCCGCGGCGCTGCGGGTGGCCGGCCTCGGGGTCATCGTATTGAGCACGATGCCTATCGGCGCGCCAAGGCCAGTCTCGCGGTAGGCCCTCACCGCAAGACCGTGGGCCAGGAGGAGGTGATGGGCGGCTCGGTAGGCCTCCGCCTTGTCCCTGCGACCCGGAGCGTGGACGCCTGCGTGGTAGCCGAGAAAGGCCGAGCACCAAGGCTCGTTGAGCGTGAACCACCGTCCTATCCTGTCGCCCAGGGCGCGATATACGATGTCAGCGAACTCCGCGAAGCGCAGGGCGGTGTCGCGCTCCGGCCAGCCTCCCGCGTCCTCGAGCGCCTGGGGAAGGTCCCAATGGTACAGAGTCGCGGCGCTCTCGATGCCGGCCAGGGCGAGCGCGTCCGCGAGCTTCCTGTAGTAATCCAGGCCCGCCTGGAGGGCTTTGCCCGAGCCCTCGGGCTGAATCCGCGGCCAGGAGATCGAATATCGGTAGGAGTCGACGCCCAGGCCCGCGAGCAGTTCTACGTCCTCCTTCCATCGACGGTAGGAATCGCAGGCGAAATCGCCATTCATCCCACCGTAGACTTTGCCCGGGATCCGCGCGAAGCGGTCCCATATCGAGGCGCCGCGCCCGTCCGCGTCCGTAGAGCCCTCGATCTGATAGCTCGCGGTCGAGCAGCCCCAGATGAAATCCGAGGGGAACCCGTCGCGCCTCTCGCTTCGCGAATCCTTCATTCGTATTCCTGCCTTTCGACGCCATGGCGGCTCGGGCGTCGGCCCGACCGCTAGCCCTTTACGGCTCCGCCGCTCACGCCCTTGGTGATCTGCTTCCTGAAGGCGATATAGAAAACGAGCATCGGCAGGAGGCCGAGGACGAGGGCGGCGAATTGCTTGCCGTAATCCGTCGATCTCGATCCCGAGAACCGCAGGATGCCTAGCGGGAGGGATTGGAGCTCGAGCTTCCCAACGATGATGTTGATCAGGGCAAATTCGTTCCAGATGCCGGGGAGGGTGATGATGGCCACCGTCGTGATTATCGGCACGCACATTGGCAGGATGATGGAGGCGAAGATCCTGGAATACCTGGCTCCGTCGATGCGCGCCGCCTCTATGAGCGAGGTGGGGATGCCCTTGATGTATTCGGTCGTAAGGTAGATGCCGAGCGGCAACCCCGATCCGACGTAGACGAGGATGACCCCAATCCTCGTATTATAGAAGAAATGGAAGGACTTGGGATCGCTCAGTATCCCGCACGAGGCTAGGATGTTCCCGATCGAGAGGTCCAGCTGCGAGAGCTGGAGGAAGAGCGGTATCATCAGCGAGGAAAGGGAGAGCAGGATGCCGATGACGAAGCTCCCGTACATGGCCCCTTTAAGCCTGTGGCTCAGCTTCGCGAAGGCGAAGCCCGCGCAGGTCGTGAGGAGGACGACGCCCAAGGTCCCCACCGTCGTGTAGAAGATCGAGTTCGGGAGCAATTTGGAGAAATCGCCGATTTCCCAGGCACCCTTGTAGTTATCCGGATGCCACTGCGGCGGCAACCCTATCTTGTCCAGCTGGTAATCGGCGTTCGACTTGAAGGAATTGATGAGAAGCCAGACGATAGGGTAAATCGCCATCAAGGCGAAGAGGGTCATAACCGCGGTGGCGACGATCTTGCCGATCAAGGCCAGGGCTTTTCCTCCGACGGTCGAGCCGAAGCGCCGCTCCTCCTCGATTCTATTGGGACTCACTCTTTCCCTCCCCAGCGCTTCTCGGCGAGCTTCGTGAGGCCGATCAACGCGAAGCTGATTACTATGATGACCATAGCGATCGCGTTCGCGAGGGGATAGTTCACTCCCATCGTGGCAGTACGGTACATATATATGGAAAGGACTTCCGTCACGTTCATCGGCCCGCCCCCGGTCATGGCCCAGATCAGGGCGAATGTGTTCATGGAGCCCGAAATGCAAAGGATCGCGGCGTTGATTATCACCCCGGACAGGGCCGGCAGGACGATGAACCTGGCCACCTGAAGCTCGGTCGCGCCGTCGATGCGCGCGGCCTCGATGACCTCGGACTCGATCTTCTGCATATTGGCATGGAAGAGGATGAGGTACATGCCGGTCCAGCACCAGAGCGTGACGAACATGACGGGGATCATCGCCGTATTCTGCTTCGTCATGAAGTCGGGGCTCCACTTCGGAGCGTAGTTGCTCATCGCGTGGATGAAGGAGGCGGGATCCGCGATGACGACGCCACCGGCCGGGAGGAGCTGACTCTTGAAACCCGCTACCGGATCCGGGCCCAGGAGCCCTATCACGCCGGGGTCCATCGCGGAGAGTATCTTCCTGATACCGTCGTCGCTGAGCGCATGCCCACCCTTCAGGGCGGCCTCGAGCACACCCACGAGCGTCCTCGAATACGAATTGTTGAAGAGATCGGCCAGGAGGCCGTTCGGCGCGAATATGAATTTCCACATGATCCCGAGGACTATCACCGAGATTATCGCAGGCACGTAGAGTACTCCCTGCCAGAAGTCCCCGAACCTAACGATCTTGCGATAGATGAGATAGGCGAAGAGGAAGCCGAGGGGCAGCTGCCCGAATATCGAGACGAGCACGATGTACATGTTGTTATTCAACGCCTGCCAAAAGGCCGTATCATGGAAGAGGATGCCATATTGCCTGAAGCCCGCCAATCTCCATGCCTCCCCGCCGAACATCTGTCCTCCCTTGTAGTTCGAAAGGCTGATGATCGCCGAAAGCACGATGGGGAAGGCGAATACGAATAGATAGAGGATGAAAGCGGGGAGGGAGAATAACCAATATGCCCGCTGGTCCTCTTTCCTCGTACTCGAGAGCGCAGATGCCATGAAACCATCCTCCAGAAGGGAAGGGCGCCCGGAGCTACCCGGGCACCCTCGCCCCATCGCGAAATCGCAGGGATGAAAGCCAAGGACTATTTGTTCAGCAGCTTGTCCTGGGCATCCTGCATTTCCTTCGCGACTTGGGCGGAAGTCTTGGCCCCGAGCGGGATGGACTGGAGACCGGCATTCAGAATATTGAAGACACTCGGATCGAGCACGCCGTCGAGTACGTAGCAGGTCTTGGTATTGGCGACGTAGTACTGAGGCAGCTTGACCGCGAGGGGCTCGAGTTTATCCGTCTTGAGGTCGGTGCGGGTTGGCACGAAGGCGCCGGTTTCCCACTTCATGGTCTGGAATTCCTTGCTGTAGTACCACTTCAGGAGCTTAACGGCCGCATCGAGCTTGGCGCCGCTCAGAGTCTTGTTGATACCGAGGCCGACGCCGGCGATGGCGGACACAGCGCCGGGATTCTTCTCGCCGGGGAGGGCGGGAAGGGCAATGAGCTCGAAATCGTTCTTCTGGGCATCCGGGGCGATCAAGGCCTTGCCCGTAGAGGCGTCGGTCAGGTACGCGCCGACACGCCAGTCGCCGTCGATGATGAAGGCCGCCTTGCCGGCCGCGAAAGCGGCAGGGCCGTCCCCGTAGCCTTCCTGGATGTTGGCGATGTTGATGATCTGGTCATCATAGAGCTTCTTGTACTGATCGAGCACGGCCACGAAGGCCTTGTCGGTAAATTTAACCTTGCCGGCCTTGACTTGGTCGACCCAGGTATTGCCGAGGTAGCGTCCGACCATGGTGGAGAAGAGGCAGGACTGGGCAGGCCACTGATCGCCGTCGGGGAGGATGACGGTCTGCACGTTCTTGGCGCGGAGTTTGAGCACCATCTTCTTGAGATCGTCGTAGGTCTTCGGCAGGGCCAAGCCGTTGTCTGCGAGGAGCTTCTTATTAGCGTAGACTACCGTGGTGTAGGTGAAACTCTGCGGAAGCTCGGCGAGATAGCCCGAAGTCTGCTGCTTCGGGTCTAGGGCTGTGGCGTTGAACGGCTTGAGAAAATCCGCGCCGAGGACCTTGGAGAGGTCGGCCATTAGCTTGTTGTCGTGGAGGAGCTTGGAGCTGTCGCGCGAAGTGGGCCACATATAGACGACATCCGGGACCTGACCGGCGGCGATGTAGGAGGATAGCTTCTGGTGATAGGGCTGACTGAAGAGGATCTCCATCTGCAGGTCGATATCCGGATTGGCATCCTTGAATTTCTGCCAATATGCCTGATCCTCCGCATATCCCGCCTGGGTGGCGTCGATATAGTAGAGGAAGTTGAGAGTCGTCTTCTGCGCCATTGCGCCCAAGGCGACGACCGCGACCATCAGCATTGCGATGATCTGTTTCTTCATCTCGAACCTCCTAATCGGGCTCTTGCCCGAAAATACCTCACGACAGCTATCCTCATCCCCCGACGGGGGAATTCCCGAACTAAAGCGCCACCTCCAGCGAATTCCCCAAGCCCCCCCCGAGCCCGGGAAGAGTCCGCTCCGAGACCAGGCGGTCGAGGATCATGCCTGCGGCACCGTAGGCCACAGCCTTGCCGCCGAGGCTCGAGTAGCGGATCTCCACCTCCTTGGGGAAGGGGTACATCCAATTCTCCTCAATGCGGCGCCGGAGAAGCGAGGGAAAATCGACGTCGAGGGCCTCTATGTCGCCGCCGATATAGACTCGCGCGAAATCCATCGTGTTCACCAACATAGCCGTGTTGCGAGCCAGTTCGTCCGCCGCTTTGACGAGAACACCCCGGTCTGAGTCGAAGCGGGAGAGCGAATTCTTTGGCAGAGAAAGCTGAAGCTCGCCGGGCCCGTCGCAGAAGGCGGAGCGAAACTCCCCCGCGTTGCCGTGCGCCCCCGAATAGACCTTACCGCCGAGGACGACTCCGAAACCGACGCCGATGCCTCCCGAGAGCCCGATGGATTTCGGATCCCGACGGAATTCGACGAGGGCGAACAGGAAATCTCGTAGGGCCTCGTCCCTGTTGAAAGCCAGCTCCCCCCACGCGCAGCAGTTGGCGTCGTTTTCCACGAGACAGGGTACGGAGAGATGGGCCGCGACCGTATTGCCGAAATCTATAGGTTCCTGGATCCCGAGGGGAACCGAGTAGCGGATCCTGCCGTTCTTGATATCTACGAGGCCGCCGGTTCCGACGCCCACGCCGAGCAGACGCTCATGGTCCGGGCAGAGCTTTTCGGAGCATTCATGGATGACCGTCAGCATCATCTCGGAGCATCCACCCCCGACCGAAGATACCTTGCCCCTCGTCTCGGCCAATATCTCACCAGCGAGGTCGACGACGACTGCGACATAGGCTTCTACTTGTATCTCGATGCCGATCACCCGGCCGAACGATCGATTCATGGATAAATGTATAGGGCGTCTTCCTCCGCGGCTGCCGGCGCTCCCTTCGGCGATTTCTTCGATAATTCCGATTTCGATAAGACGCCCCACCTGGTTCGTGACGGTGGATTTGTCGAGGCCAAGACGCTCGGCTATTCCGACTCGGCTGATCCGAGGATTCTGCCAGATCGTCCTGACTATCCGGGCGGCGGTATGCGGCCCGATCCCTCGCCCTCTCGGCACTTTAATCCCCTTTAAGATATACTATCCGGGTTGGTTGATTAATTATTTCAACCAAATACCGGTATACCACGAGACGTCCGAACCGTCAACGCGGAAATCGAAAGGCTCTCCACCCGAGAAGGCTAGCATGGACCGAATTGAACTGGGATCAAGTTGGAAATTGAGGCGCCTCGCCGATGGAAGCGAGCGGCCAATCGAGGTACCGGGCGATATACTGAACGCTTTATTGACGGCGGGGGGGGGACATTCCCGACCCGTATTTCGACCGGAACGAGCTGAAGCCCCAATAGGAGGCGAAGGTGGCTGCGGAGAAGCAGGGTCCGGAGCTGATTCTTACCTGCGAAAAGCCCGCGTTTTATGTTGCGCCGGAAACAGATAAAAAACCTGGCCGCTTCGAAGTGTCGCGCTAAACTGCGTCTCATGACCTTTCGCTAAGACTGGTCCTACTTGAAGCGTAAATTGCATGGTTTGGCCAGTCAGTGTTTCATTTAGATACGTAGCTTTGTGAAAAAAGTAAACAAAAGACAAATCCTCCCTCTTACGATGCTACCTCATCAAAGCATTTTACTGAACTCTAGTTTATCTTTATTTAACATAATGATTTATTAGACGAACACAATTTGGTAAAATTTCTTACGAAATCTTTCTATTTGGCACAAAGCATGCATCATTACAGATGAGCGCCACCAGGGCTCCGCCCAGGGCGCCGCAGGACCGCGTTGCGGCAAGCGGCTCCGGCACGAGGCGAACAGATTCTTTGGGAGGGTACGATTATGAAGAGCATGACGGTTTACGACGCTATGCTTCCTGCTTTCCGGGGTGTTTTCAGGGCCGATCCTTTCGAGATTCTCGATAGAGTGTTCGACGACGAGTATTTCCCCGCGCTCGTCGCGCGCAATCCCGTCGTGGATGTGCGCGAGAAGGATGGCGTCTACCTGATCGAGGCCGAGCTTCCGGGCGTCTCCGAGAAGGATCTCAAGCTCGAGCTGAAGAACGGCCTCCTCACCCTCTCGACCGAAAAGAAGGTGGAGAGCAAGGACAAGGACGAGACTGGGAAATGGATACGCCGCGAACGGCGCGAAAGCTATTTCTCGAGGAGCTTCGAGCTCCCGGAGGACGCCGACGGGGATAAGGTCGAAGCGCGATTCAAGGACGGTCTCTTGACGGTCGAGCTTCCGAAGAAGCCCGAAGCCAGTCCTCGGTTGGTGCCGGTGAAGGCGGCCTAAGACCGATACCGTGATCTCTCATCGAGCGGCGGGCCTTAATGGCCCGCCGCTTTTTTTCCCTTCCTATTCGGGCGGACGGATTCCAAGATACAATGTCGATGGGCCAATTATGAGAAAGGATCCGAAGCGCTGCGAAGATGTCGTCAAGGAAACTTGCCGAAGGATCCGCATTGCACGAGGCTATTGGGACGCGCATAACAATGCCGCATGTCGCATGGAGCGTGGGCGAGCCCTGGAGCTCTACGACAAGCTGACGAAAGAGCAGAAAGTCCGGATCCCCCAAGTCCTACGCATATGGCTACGCTATAGAAGCGAAAAGTACTTCGGCGAGGGGAGAACACCGCATAGGAGTTAATTCCCTTTATATAAGTTGCTTGACGCATTCAACTAACCAGGGTAGAGTCGCTGGATGGACTATGGGCACTTCGATGATGTAACCAAAGAGTATGTAATTGAAACTCCCCGAACACCGGTGAAATGGATCAACTACGTCGGGACTCTGGATTTCGGCGGATTCGTGGATTCGACGGGCGGCGGCGTACTATGCAAGGGCGATCCTTCCCACAATCGCATCGTAAAGTACATAGCGCAGATGCCGGCCAGCGACTTCAAGGGGCAGACCTTGTATGCCCGCTTCCGGCCAATCGAGGGGCCCGCCGAGCCATGGCAAATCTTCTCTCCTTTCTACGTTCCTAGCCTCGATCCTTGGGAAGCCTGGGAGTGCCGCGTGGGGCTCGGATATACGAGGTTCGTGACGCGCTTCTATGGCATTGAGTTCGATATCCGCATATTCGTGCCGAAGGGCGGGGATCGGGAGATCCGCGATATACGAGTCCACAATTCCACCGGCCGGAAGATCGAGCTCGACCTCGTTCCCGTAGTGGAATACACGCATTTCGATGCTCTCAAGCAGTTGACCAACTCCGACTGGGTACCCCAGACCATGCAAAGCCGAGCCGTCAGGGACCGCGAAGGCCACATCGTACTCGCGCAATGCGCTTATATGAGGCGGGGCATAGCCGAAAATTATTTCGCCTCCAGCTCGCCGGCCTCAAGCTTCGAGACCGACCGCAAGCGCTTTCTCGGCGCCAATGAGTACGGGTCATGGGGCCATCCTCTGTCGCTCGAAGCGGAGGAGCTCGGCGACTACGAGGCCCGTAGGGGCGACAATATCGCGGTTCTATTGCAGAGGATGGGCGGGCTCGAGAGCGGTGCCGATGTCCGCCTGGTGACACAGCTGGGGCAGGTAGCGTCGGTCGAGGACGCCTTGGACGGAATGGAAAGGTGGAGGGATTTCGACGAAGTCGACCGTGCCTTTACCGAGCTTGCGCTCTCCTGGGACGAGTACCTCTCCGCGTTCAAGGCGGAGAGCCCAGTCCCATCCTTCGACTCGATGATAAATGTGCACAATCCGCGCCAGTGCTATGTGACGAAGAATTGGTCGCGATACCTGTCCCTCTACCAGCTCGGCTTCGGCGCGGATCGAGGCATCGGCTTCCGCGACTCCTCGCAGGATGCCATGGGAGTCATGGCGCATATGCCGGACGAGGCCCGTGCCCTGATCGAGAAGCTCCTATCCGTGCAGCGCAGGGACGGCTCGGCGATGCACCAATTCAATCCGCTTACCATGCTGGCGACCGAGGGCGATAGTCTCGAAAATGAGGAAAGGCCGCATTATTATTCGGACGACCATCTGTGGATAATCCTCGCCGTCTGCTCCTATATCAAAGAGACCGGCGACTTCGAGTTCCTCCGGAAAATCATTCCCTTCTACGACAAGGACGGGCGCGGTCGTTCGGCTCCCGCCGAATCCGTCTCAGTATTCGAGCATCTCTCGCGCGCGGCCGCGTTCACTCGGGGCGACAAGGGTGCGCACGGCCTCCCTCTTCTCGGTTTCGCGGATTGGAACGACACCGTCAACCTGGCGACTGGCGCCGAGAGCGTATTCACGGCCTGCCTGTACGGCGCCGTCCTCCTCGAGCTGGCGGAACTGGCAGACGCGCTGGGCGACCCCGAGTCGGCGGGAAGGTGGCGATCCTGGTACGGCGACATGAAGGCGACCGTCAACGGAATCGCATGGGATGGAGAATGGTGGATACGGTATTTCGATGCCGACGGCTCGCCGATTGGCAGCCGGACCGCCGAGCGCGGGCGCATATGGATCAACTCGCAGACCTGGGCCGTCATATCCGGCTTCGCGGAGGGGGATCGCGCGCGGAAGTGCATGGATTCGGTCTTTCGTCTCCTAAACACGGCCCGCGGCTTAAAGCTATCCTGGCCGGGCTATGACCGCTACGATCCCGCCCTGGGGGGGGTAAGCACCTACCCGCCCGGGGCGAAGGAGAACGGGGGCATCTTCCTTCACGCGAATCCCTGGGCGGTCATTGCCGAATGCGTCCGCGGCGACGGCGAGCGGGCTTGGTGCTACCTTCAGCAGATCAACCCGGCGGCCCGCAACAACGACATCGATCGCTTCGAGGTCGAGCCCTACGTCTACCCTCAGAACATCCTAGGCGACGAGCACCCACAGTTCGGACTGGGCCGGAATTCCTGGCTCTCGGGCACTTCGAGCTGGGCCTATCAGGCGGCCACGCAGCGCATACTCGGCATCAGGCCTGGATACGGAGCCCTCATGGTCGATCCGCGGATACCCGCCGCCTGGAAGGGATTCGCGGCGACGCGGCGCTTCCGAGGCACGACCTTTCGCATCCGCGTCCGCAATCCCCGCGGGGCCGGCAAGGGCGTCACGTCCGCGTCGATGGATGGCTCGCTCATCGACGTCGACGGCGGCTTCGCTTCCCTGCCCATCCTGCCAGCGGGGACCGTCCACGCGGTGGACATAGAGCTGGGTTGAATGCAGAAAATGGAGGCTCCGCAAATGCTGTACGGCCATTTCGACGATACGCGACGGGAGTACGTGGTGACCAGGCCCGATACGCCTCTTCCCTGGCTCAACTACATCGGGCAGGACGACTACTTCGGCCTCTGCACGAATACGGCCGGCGGATACAGTTTCTGGAAGGACTCGCGGCTACGCCGCCTGACGCGATACCGCTACAACAACGTTCCCTACGACCTGGGGGGCCGCTATATCTACGTGCATGACGCCGGGACGGTTTGGAACCCGGGGTGGAAGCCGGTCAAAACGGCGCTCGATTCCTACGAATGCCGTCACGGGATGGGCTATACGAGGATAATGGGGTCCAAGGGAGGGCTCGAGGTAGAGATGCTCTTCTTCGTTCCCTTAGGTCGGAACGAAGAAGTCTGGAAGGTCACCGTCCGCAACAAATCGAAGGAGCGCAAGTCACCACGATTGTTCTCATATCAGGAATTCTGCTTCTACGAAGCGCTCAACGACATGACGAACTACCAGCGCACCTACTCGATCGGCGAGGTGGAGATCGAGGGAGGCGCGATCTACCACAAGACCGAGTACCGCGAAAGGCGGAACCACTACGTCCTCTTCGCCTGCACGCGCTCCGTCGCCGGATTCGATACCGATCGCGACGCCTTCGTCGGCGTGCACGAAGGCCTGCATGAAGCGCGAGTCCCGTTCGAGGGCAAATGCACCGGCTCGAAAGCCTTCGGATGGAACCCCATCGGGGCGCATGAGGTCGACCTCGACTTGGGCCCCGGCGCCGAGGAGAGCTTCGCCTTCGTCCTCGCATATGTCGAGCAGGGCGACAGACCGCGGTTCGAGAGACCCGGCCGGCTGAATAAGGAGCTCGGGCGCGAGATTGTCGCGAGCTACGCGAAGCCCGGCGCGGTCGATGCGGCCTTCGCCCAGCTCGGGCGCTTCTGGGAAAGCCTGCTATCCAATTTCCAGGCGGAGCTCCCGAACGAGCACGCCGCCCGCATGCTCAACGCGTGGAATCAATACCAGTGCATGGCCACATTCAACCTCTCCCGCTCGACTTCGATGTACGAGACCGGCATAGGCCGGGGAATGGGCTTCCGCGACTCCAACCAGGACATCCTCGGGTTCGTCCATATGATCCCCGCCCGCGCCCGAGAGCGCATTCTCGACATAGCCTCGACCCAGCTCTCCGACGGGACCTGCTACCACCAGTACCAGCCCCTCACGAAGAGGGGTAACGCGGAGGTCGGCGGTGATTTCTACGATGACCATCTCTGGCTCGTGCTTTCCACCTGCGCTTATGTCAAGGAGACGGGCGACCTCAGCATATTGGAGGAGCCTTGCGGGTACGCGGACAAGGAATACGGGATCGGGGCCGACGGCCGGCGCAACCGCGCGGACGGAGAACCGGCCGAGTCGCTCCTCCATCACCTCGAGCTTTCCATGGCGTATACGATGCAGAAGCGCGGCCCGCGAAGGCTGCCGCTCATCGGGCACGCTGACTGGAACGACTGCCTCAACCTCAACTGCTTCTCGACCGAGCCGGACGAGAGCTTCCAGACCGCTGGGGTCGTCGGCGGTTCCCAAGCCGAATCGGTGATGATAGCCGGTCTGTTCCTCCACGCCTCGCGCGAGATGTCGGCGCTCTACGGCTTTATGAAGCGCCCGGACGACGCCGGGCGCATGCTCGCGCAGCGCGAGGAGATGCTCGCGGCGGTCGAGACGGCGGGATGGGACGGCGAATGGTACCGCCGGGCCTACGACGCCGCGGGCAGGCCGATCGGCTCCAGGGAATGCGAGGAGGGCAAGATCTACATCGAGAGCCAAGGCTGGTGCGTACTGGGGGGGGCGGGAGCGGACGATGCGACGGACCCGTCCAGGGGCCGGGCGCGCAAGGCGATGGAAAGCGTCCACAAGTACCTCTACACGCCGAAGGGAGTTCTGCTCCAACAGCCGGCGTACGCGACCTATCATGTCGAGCTCGGAGAGGTTTCGAGCTACCCTCCCGGAGTGAAGGAGAACGCGGGCATATTCTGCCACAATAATACTTGGATACACCTGGCATGGTGCCAGCTCGGCGAAGGCGACCGCGCGCTCGAGTATTACCTCTCAATTTGCCCTAGCGCCAAGCAGGCGGAGATAGAGCTCTACCGCTCGGAGCCATATGCTTACGCGCAAATGATCGCGGGCAGGGATGCGCCCTGCTTCGGCGAAGCCAAGAACTCCTGGCTTACGGGCACGGCTGCCTGGACCCTCGTCGCCCTCACGCAGGGAATCCTGGGCATAAAGCCGGACTATCGCGGCCTGATCGTCGATCCCTGCATCGCCCGCGCATGGAAGGGCTTTTCCGCGACGCGCAAGTTCCGCGGGGCGGAGTATCGGATCGAGGTGAGGAACCCCAAGGGCCTCTGCAAGGGCGTCGCCTCGGTCAAGGTGGACAACGAGGCCCTCGATCCCGTGGACAGGGCCGCTATTGTCCCGATTTTCCCCGCCGGGACAATCCACATGGTCGAAATCGAGCTCGGATAGGCGTATCATATCGGCATGGCCGATTCCATTAACGGAGAGGAGCTTGACTTCCCCGTCAGCTTTGACCTGAGGCTAATCTACCTCCTCGCGGAAGGAGGTTCCGTTCGAGAGGACCTCGAGCGCATACTGCGGGCGCGGGGAGTCGCGTGGACGCTCATGCAAGGCGAGGCCAAAGAAGGCGCGAAGTACGGACGATTCGGAGTTCGGCTCACCATGACGAGCCGCGAGCAGATGTACGCCACCTATGAGGACATCGGGAAGCTGAGCTACGTCAAGACCGCGATATAGCCTATCTACCCAAGAATTCTCCGGTGAAAGCCAGGAAGGTCCGGATATCCTTGAAGTCGCTAGTTATCCCAAGGATATGCGTATGGCTCCGGCGGACTTCCCGTCGATGCAGTCGCGGGAACCATCGATCGAGAGCCGCTTTGCGTGGCCGGGGCTCGTGAAACAGGTCGCGTGCTCGTCGCGGATCATACCCAGGGCGATCTCGCCTGCGCCGGGCTTGCGAAAGCATCCCGTATGCTGCGAAATCCCGCGAACGTTGGCTTTCGCCTCGATGATCCTATAGTCGACGGACGCCTCCCTCGAGTCGACGAAATTGTGGGCGATGGTAACGATGATGATCCCTCCGGTGAACCGACGAGAAATTCGATTGCGCCGGAATGGCGGATAGGGGAGATCTCGCGTCGAGACGGGCGTGGAGTTCGGCTTCGATGCGGTCATCCGGGACGTAGAGGTCCGGGAGCTCGACGGGAACGTAGACCATGTCGCTTCCGCGTGAACGAGCGAACTCCCGGATGCCGTTCACGGAATTGTGGTTATCGAAGGTGAGGAGGAAACGCGCTTCCTCGACGAGGACCGTCACGGCCTGAGAGCTCGAGTCGCTGGAATGCGGGGTACCGAAAACGCTGTCCCTAAGCAGCGCGGCGTGCGACGCTATCTGCGATTAGCCGTAAAGGCCAGTGCCTGTATATTACAAGTAGGCTTGAGTCTGCCCGTCGAGGCGCGAATAATCGCGAGCCCGCGGCTCGCCAAGGGCGCCGGTCCCCGCGTAGGACGGGAAGCGCGCGACGAACATCACGCAATCTCCGTCGATCATCGTCAGGACATATCACGCGTTGCCTCGATGTTCGAACCGGGCCGAGACGCAGAGCTTCCCGGCGAGCTCGATGATATCGCGGAGGAATCTGTCCAGCGAGGAGAAGCCCATTCCCTCGAGCATATAGGTGATGCAGCCCAAGTGGCGCGTCGCGATTATCTTGGCGTAGGCATAGCCGTTGGCGCAATCGAAGCAGGACCAGAATACCTGGAGGGCGTAGTAGTAGGCTCTGGGAATTTTCCGGTTGAGGAATTTTAGCTGGTCGTCGAGTTCCGCGAAGCCGTAAGCCTCGCCATACAGGCACTCGATGCACTTCGACACGTAGTCGATGGATGCGGCGTAGGCCTTGTTCTTCTTCACGGCCCTCTCGCTGACGGGGAGGCCTCGGGCCACGAGATCGCGGAGCTCGCCAATGAACGCCTCGGCGTCGTAGCGGAACGGCGCGCTCGCGCGCTCGGGCGCAGTCGCAACGAGTTCGGCGAGGCGATCGGCCGCGGCCAGGTAGTCGCGCTTCAGCTCGTCGAAGTCGACCGCCTTGTCGCGCTCGGGCCTGCTATCGGGATGGTACTTCTTTATGAACTGGCGATAAAGGGAGCGGAGCTCCTCCTTCGTTCGGATCTTCCCCGCCTCGATCAGCTCCAGGAAGAAATTCATCTTCTTATCGTTCGACCCCGTCCCGTCATCCGTCCAAGCCCGGCAGGCGGAAATAGCTCTTCGCGTTACGATAGGCTATATCCATAGCCATGCCGCCCATCGCGTCGAAGTCCGCGGGCGCCTCTCCCCTCTCCATCCAGCCGCCGAGGAGGCGGCAGAGGATTCGCCGGAAGTACTCGTGCCTGGGGTACGAGAGGAAACTCCGCGAATCGGTGAGCATGCCGACGAAGCGGGAGAGAAGACCGAGGCCGGCGAGCGACCGGAGCTGGCGCTCCATGCCGTCGATATGATCGTTGTACCACCAGGCCGATCCCAGCTGTATCTTGCCCGGGATCCTTCCGTCCTGGAAGCAGCCCATGACGCTGGCCATGACTTCGTAATCATTGGGATTGAGGGAGTACAGGATGATCCTGGGGAGGAGGTCGTCCCTCTCCAGCGTGTCGAGGAAGACCGCGAGCGGTCCCGCCAGCACCGGATCGCCAGCCGCATCGTAGCCGGTGTCCGGGCCAAGCGCCGCGAAGGCTCTGGAGTTGAGATTGCGCATCGAGGCGAGGTGGAGCTGCATCGTCCAGCCCCGCTCGGCGTTCATTCGCCCGACGGCGAGGAGGAGCGCGGTTTTGAGCTCCTCGGTCTCCTCCGGCGAGAGCGCCCTCCCTCCGACTCCGTCGGAGAAGGAGAGGGCGAAGAGCTCTTCGGCCCGCTTTTCGGAGACGGGCCTTCCCGGGGCCTGGACGAGGGCGTGGTCGGAGAGTCGGCAGCCCATCAGGTGGAAGAAGGCGTGCCTTCTATCGAAGGCCTCGACCAGGGAAGAGAAACTCCGGACATCGACATCCGCGGCGGACGCAAGCCTCTGAAGATAGGCCCTCCACGCAGCTCGCGACTCTACCGCCAGGGCCTTGTCGGGCCTGAAGGCGGGTACCATGACAGGCTCGGATGGAAGGGCCCCTGGGCCATGGCGATACTTGTCGTAGCCGTCATGCTGCTCGAGGCCGTCCGCGGGATCGTCGGTGGTGCAGACGGCCTGTACACGCATCTTGCGGAGCAGGGCTCGCGACCCGAATCCGGGCCCCGAAAGCTTCTCGTTGCAGACCTCCCAGATCCGTTCCGCGCTACGCTCGCACAAGGTCTCCTCGATCCCGAAATAGCGACGGAGCTCGAGGTGCGTCCAATGGTAGAGCGGATTCCCGACTAAGTAGGGAAGGGTCCTCGCCCAAGAGAGGAAGGTGCGCTTATCCGCCGGATGGCCCGTAATGTCGGATTCCGGCACGCCGTTTGCCCTCATCGCGCGCCACTTGTAATGGTCGCCGCCCAACCAAGCCTGGGCTATGCTCGAGAAGCGCGCATCGGACGCGATGTCTCCCGGCGGAAGATGGCAATGGTAGTCGATGATCGGTAAGACCTCCGCGTATTCGTGGAAAAGCCGCCGCGAGCTCCTGTCCGGAAGGAGGAAATTCTCATCCATGAAAGTCGTCATCTCATCACCCTCCCCGAGCCTTCGCCCGCGACCAGGCGCTCAATTTCCTCTCTCGTCGCCAGGCAGAAGTCCCCGGGGATCGAGTGCTTGAGCGCCGATGCGGCGACCGCGAACTCGAGGGCCCGCGCTTCGTCGCCGTATTCGAGGAGGCCGAAGATGAGGCCCGCCGCGAAGGCATCGCCGCCGCCGATGCGGTCGACTATGTCCTCCAGCTCGTATGCGCGCGAACGGCGGAAGCCCGATTCCCCTAGGAGGATCGCCGACCAGCCGTTGCGGTCGGCGGACCTGCTTTCGCGCAAGGTGACCGCCACGAGACCGAGATTTGGGAATCGGGCCTTGGCCGCCTCTGCGAGCGCGCGGTAAGCCTCGGTGCCGGCTACCGAAGCTATCGGCATTATGCCGAGGCCCAGCTGAATGTCCTCTTCGTTGGCGACGAGGACGTCGGCGAGGGCGATCAGGCGAGGCATCATCTCGGGCGCCTTGACGCCGTAGTTCCAGAGCTTGCTGCGGTAGTTGAGATCCACGGAGACCCTCGCCCCGGCGGCTCTCGCCGCCCCGACCGCTTCGATGCAGGCGTCGGCAGCCGATCGCGACAGGGCCGGCGTGATGCCCGTGACGTGGAACCATCGGGCGCCGGCGAATATCTCGGCCCAATCGAAATCGCCGACCTTCATGACGGAGGCGGCGCTCCCGGAGCGATCGTAGATGACCTTGGATGCCCGCTGGTCCGCGCCGGTCTCGATGAAATAGATCCCCGTCCTCTCTTCGGCCCGGCGGACGCGCGAGACATCGACACCGTGGGCGCGGAGCGCCCGCAGCGCGGCTTCGCCGACGGCATCATTGGAAACGGCGCCGACGAAGGACGCTTCCATGCCGAGGGCGGACAGGGAGACCGCGACGTTGGCCTCGCCTCCGCCGAAGGTCGCCTCGAGGAGGGGCGATTGGAAGAGCCGCTCTCGACCCGGCGATTTGAGGCGAAGCATTAGCTCGCCGAATGTGACGATCCTCTTCATCGATTGACCTCGCTCCTAGTTTAGCGCGCCGAGGAAAGCTTCGATACTTTCCGTCCGAACGCCCGGGGGCATGCCCCCCGCGCAGGAATGGACGACTCGCGCCCCTGCGGGGATGCCGCCGATCTGCTTGCGTACGGCTTCGGCGACCTCGGTCGGGGAAGCTGCCGCCAGCACGTCGCGCGGCGGGATGCTTCCGAGGAGTGAAAGCCTCCCGCCGCAAAGGCCGTGGATCTCGGCCAGACCGAGCTGGATCCCCGGGTTATATAGATTTACCCCCATATCTGCGTAATACCCGACCGAAGCCGCGCAGTCCGCGTCGTTATGGAACAACTTGACACTGGCAGGCTGAGAGAAGAGGTCGGAGAGATAGGGAAAGGCGAATTGTCGAAAGTCCTCCTCGCCTAAAAAGCCGACAATATCGTCCAGAATCACGATGCCGTCTATGGAGGAGAAGAGCTCCCGCTGAAGGGCATGCCATTTTCTAAGGAAGGTAGTGATTCGCCGAAGCAACAGGTGCGCCCGCGCCGGCTCGGTCTTGAGCGCGACCAGGAAATCGGTAAGGCCCATGAGGAAGGAAGCGACGTTCAGCGGCCCCCGAGATACCGAGAATCGAACCCTATGCCCGATCGCCTCCATGCGGGGACCTGCCCATACCATGCGCTTGATGGCGAAGGGCAATAGGCCGTCCCTCGACGGGTCGGGCTCCTCGAGATTGTCGATGTCCTCGATCCGGCGAATGCAGGGCCGCGCGAAGGGAAACTCGTTCTCGGGAAAGGAGCAGCGAGCGCCGAAAGCCGAGGGTTCCGTGCACATGCCGTATTCCGGCCAGAAGCCCGGGATGAAAATCGCCTCGGGGAAAGCCTCGACCGCGGAGCGGTTGGCGTCGAACCAGACCTCGTCGTCGGTCAGGTAATCGAGGATGGAAACACCGTGCCAGTTCGGGAGCCAGGGACTGTCGACGATGAAGCCCGCGATCCTGGCCGCGGAGTTACCACACACGGTGTCGCGCAACGCTGTCCATTGCCTATCGGTCATGGAAGACTGCCAAATGCCGCTGCGGGAAGAGGCGGCAGGCATTCTACGAGCGCGAGCCCTTCCCGCGCGTCGACGGTCGCCGAACCTGCGGCTCGAGGCAGGAAGAAGTAATCCCCTCTCGAGAGGTCGCGCGAGCCGGCGTCCCAGGTCAGGTCGCCGCTTCCCCTCGTCGCGACGACGATAGAAGGCCCTCCGAGGAGTTCGAGACGGGTACCGGGCCGCAGCTCGTATCTATTCGCGCCGAAGTCAGGGAAGGAGGCGCGATCGAGAAGGCATTCGCCGCGGCAGCCCGGTCGAGCATTTATAATGGGAGCCGGCTTGATCAGGCACTCGTCGATGGCTCGATGCCCTGCGAGCCCTCCGAAATCGAAGCATTCGAGGGCGGCTTCACGACCTAGCCCGGCGTATTTCTCGATTTCGGAAAGCCGCCTGTCGCCGCTCCAAGCCTCGGGTCGGATGGTGAAGTCGGTCGGCTCCTGGATCTCCAGCACGAGACAGCCGGCCCCTATGGCATGCGCCATGCGGCCGGGAATGAGCCATGCGTCGCCGGGTCTCGCCGGAGCCTCGTTCAACAGCTCGAGGAGAGCGTCCCGCCGGGCCTCGCTCGCGTCGATCGCCGAGGAGAGAGTCTCTCGTCGAACTCCTTCCTTGAAGCCGATAAAAAGATTGGCGCCCGGCCTCGTCGCGAGGATGATCCACATCTCCGTCTTGCCGTTGAGACTGCCGAACCACTCCCGGGCGAAGGCCTTGTCGGGATGGACCTGTGCGGGGAGCCGGATCGAGCTGTCGATGAACTTGACGAGGAGTCCCAGGTCACTCCGCCCGCCGAGGAGCTCGGCTCCTCGAAGCCGGACGAGGTCCTCGAAGAGGATTCCCGAGCCCTCGATCCTCGAGAGGCCTTCCACGATCGAGGGTCCGCCAACGTTTTTTGCGCGCACCGTCGACGCGATCCATTCCTCGGGCCGGTCCCCATCCTCTTCGAGGAGGCCCCGCATCGAAGCCAGGAGCTTCCCCCCTTTGTAGGTCCTGGACACTCGATTCGGCTCGAAGAAGATCGGCCCGCGGACGAGGCGATCCAGGTCAAGACTCGAAGTGGTATTCAATCCCGGTCTCCGCTATTTCAGCTTGAAGACCATCTGGGTCGGACTCACGAAGCGCAGGGAAACGACCAGGCATATCATAGCGATCAGGAAATAGATGACCGCAAGGGCGTCGACGGCCTGGGGCGGCCTTGCGCCCGCAGCATACGCGTCGGCGTAGAGAGCGACCACGATGGTCTGGCTCTTTCCCCCCGCCACCAGGTAGGTGAGCTCGAACATCGATATCGCCTTTACCAGGGATAGGATGCCGGCCGTGAGGATCCCCGGAACGGTCAGGGGGATGAGCACCCTCCTGAAAATGGTGGCGCGGTGGGCCCCGAGCATCTTCGCGGCGGACTCCAGATTCGTCCCGACCTGCTCGATGAAGGGCATCAGCACGAGGATCATGAAGGGCACGATAGGGACGAGATTCACGATGATGACGCCTATGACTCGGGCCGCAAGATGGAATTTGTAGCACAGCATAGCGAGGGGGATTCCGTAGGCCATGGGCGGCACGATCATCGGGAGGAGGAAGAGCGAGAGGAGGAGTCCCTTGCCCTTGAAATCGTTGCGAGCAAGGGCGTACGCGGCGGGGAAGGAGATAAGGAGGGCGAGGAGGACGTCCGAGACGGCTACGGTGAAGGTCACCGCGAGGAGGTTCGGGATGTCGTGATCTCCCGCGACGTATTTGTACCATTCTCCGGTGAGGTAGCTCGGCAGCAGGCCAGAATACCAGCCCTTCGAGACGGAGCTGAGCACGACTGTCAGCAGTATGCCGAGGACGTTGCCGCCATAGATGACGATGGCGATCGCGAAGAGCGCCGATGAGAGTCTTGACTTGCCGCGCACCTCTGTCACCCCTTTCCCACGATGGACGCGCCTTTATAGGTCCTGCCCCTCCAGACGAGGACGATGCTTATGATGACGAGCTCGATGGCGGCCATGAGCATCGAAATCGCGGAAGCGGCGTTGAAGTTGAACTTTTCGAAGGCCCACTGGTAGGCGGCGATCGAGATGACCCTGGTAGGCCCCGAAGGCTGCCCGAGCAGTACCGCCGAGGGAAAGACCGAGAAGGCCATGACGAAATTGAGACAGAAGGATATCGCTATTCCAGGCACCATGAGGGGGAAGAGGACCTTCCAGAAGGTCTGGGCCTTCGAAGCGCCCAGCATCTGACTGGCCTTCTCCAAGTCGGGACTGATGCCGGAGACGTAGCCTAGGAGCATCAGGAAGGCGTACGGAAAACCCTGGAGGCCCAGGGAAATGACGACGCCGAGGTAGTTGTGGGTGAACCTGAAGGGCGCCTTGACGACGCGAAGGGCCATGAGGAGCTGGTTGAGCCATCCGTTCGGCCCCATGTAGGAAAGCATACCTTCGGAAACGAGGACCGTCCCCAACGTGATCGGCACGATGAGGAAGAAGGTGATGATCTTCTCCCCCTTTGCGCCGCGTCTCATATAGTACGAAAAGGGAATGGCGAGACCGACGTTGACGAAGGTCACGGGAACTGCGATGGTGAGCGTCGTCCAGACCGTCCTGAGGTCCCTGGCGTCGGAGAAGAAGCGGGCGTAGTTCCCTATGGTGAACGCTCCGTCGGCCTTGGTCAGGCTGAGGAAGAGTCCGTACGCGAAGGGGTAGAGGAAAAGGAGGACGATAAAGACCAGCGCGGGCGCGAGAAGGAAGAAGGCCCCGCTCCTACCCGAGCCCTTCATGTCGAGTACTCCTGGGCCTCGTCGTCCTCGGGACCGCGGGAAGGCTCGGGGAAGACGAGAATGCTGTCCGGGGCGATGGCCGCGTCGAGGCAATCGCCTTCGACCACGGGAATTGCCGAGCGCAGGTCCACCCTCTCGCCCGGTTCGCCTTCGGCGTCGTCGCCGCATGAGGCCAAGGCGGCGCTGACCTGGCTCGCGTGCCCCTGGTATTCGACCAGGCTCGCGATGCAGCGCAGCGAATTCATTCCGGGATACGAGCCCACCCTTATATCTTCTGGCCTGATCGCGGTCCGCACCGTATCGCCGGAAAGAAAGGCCTTTACGATTGCCGCGCGGCGCCGGTCCCCATCCGGATACGGGAGCCTTGCCTTCAAAGCCTGGCCCCGGACCCTGATCTCGGCCTCGAGGACATCGGCCTTTTCACTCATCGATTCGATCCTGGCCTTCCACGCGTTCTTGAACCCGACGAAATCGGCTACGAACAGGTTGGCCGGATTGGAGAAGATCATCGGGGGAGAGCCGACCTGCTGTATCGCGCCCGATTTAAGGACGACGATGCGGTCCGAGAGAGCGAGGGCCTCGGTCTGGTCATGGGTGACGTAAATCGTCGTGACCTTGAGCCTCTCGTGCAGCGCCTTGAGCTCGTAGCGGAGCTCGACGCGAAGCTTCGCGTCCAGGTTGGACAGCGGCTCGTCCAGGAGGAGAAGCCGCGGCTCGAGCACGATACAGCGCGCGATGGCCACGCGCTGCTGCTCGCCGCCGGACATCTGGGCGGGATATTTGGCAGCATAGCCCTCCAGGTGCACGAGCTTCAGGGCCTCTCCTACCCTCCGCTCGATTTCGACTCTCCCTAGCCGCCTTAGCTTCAGCCCGAAGGCCACGTTCTCGCGGACCGTGAGGTGGGGGAACAGCGCGTAATTCTGGAAGACCATACCGAATTCCCGCCTCTCCGGCGGCACCTTGACCCGGGAATCGTCGATGCACTCGTCGTCGATGAATATCTCGCCGCTCGTGATCGGGATGAGGCCGGTGATGCAATTGAGCGCGGTAGACTTGCCGCAGCCCGAGGGGCCTAGGAAGGTGACGAACTCCCCTTTGCCGAACTCGAGCGAGAAGTCGCGGACGGCGGTCTTCTCGCCGAATCGCTTCGTCATGCGCCTGACCGAGATGCGCTTGAAGTCCTTCATGCAGTCCTCGGGCCTTCCTGACGGCCTAGGCTATTTCTTGACCTTGGCTCCGACGAGCTGGTCCCACATGTCCATCGCCTCCACGAGGGCGGCCGAGTCGAGCTGCGTCGTCCGCGGGAAATCGGCGATGGCCTTCTCGTATGCGGGGCGGATGGCCGGCTTGATCGCCTTCTGGCTGCCCGCCGGCGCCATATCGATCCCCACGCCCTTGATCGCGGGGCCGGGGTAGAAATATGCGTTGTCGTAGGTGACCGCCTGCTGCGCAGGCGTCATGAGCCATTTCATGAGCTCGATGGTGACCGCAAGCCTATCCTTGTCGAGGCCCTTCGGAACGGCCATGAACTGGGTGTCGTTGACCCATGTCGTCTTGTCGAGGAAGAAGCCCTGAAAGCCGGCCGGGATCGTAGCGAGTATGCGCTGGTTCATGTCCCAGCCCAGGTGGCTGGCGATGATCCATCGGGTCCCCTCGCCCAACTCCTTGAAGGTTATGCCGGTTCCCGAGGGGTAGTAGTCGACGTAGTCGTCGAGCTCCTTGAGGAAGGCCCAGGTCTTGTCCCAGGTCTTCGGATCCTTGGGATCCTTGTCCCCCAGGATGTAGGGCAGGCCTTGGAGGAAGGCCCTGCCGGGGCCCGAGTTCGCCGGCCTGGCGTAGAGGAACTTGCCGGGGTTGGCCTTGGCCCAGGCGAGGAGCTCCGCGGGAGTCCTGGGGGGATTGGGGACCTTGTCCGGGTTGCAGGTGAACATAGGCCCGCCGGGACAGAAGACGTAGGCGATGCCATAGCCGTCGAAGAGATCGTATGCGGCCTTCGCGCCGGGGAGGTAGTCGGCTATCGTCTTTTCGAAATCCGCCGTGTATTTAGGCATGATCCGCTCGTAGATGCCTTGATCCACGCCCGAGGCCATCGCGTCGTAGCCCGTGAGCACCAGGGTGGTGTCGAGATTGCCGGCCATCTGCTGCGCCTTTATCTTCGAGGGCAGTTCGGGCGCGGTCAGCTGGATGTACTCGATATCGGCGACCAGCCTAGGATTGGCGGCCTTGAATGCCTCGATAGTCGGCTTGGAGAGCTGGAGATTCCCTGCCACGTCGATGATGCTCAGCTTGACCGGCTTCGCTACGGAGACTTGCGCAGCGACGTGCGTCGCGGCGAAGAGGGACGAGAGCAGCAGGGCAAGCGTTCCGATCTTGGATTTCACCATCATATGGCCTCCTCGATTCGAAATATGGGGAATTTGCGTTAGCGCTAACGTAATTGTACTTGCCTTCTCCGAATTGTCAATGCTAAACTTCGAAGGAAGCATGGAAAGGCAAAGATGTACCGTGGAGGACGTGGCCATTGCCGCCGGGGTCTCCACGATGACCGTCTCCCGCGCGATCAACGACCGACCCGGGGTTAGCTCGGAAGTGCGCAGGCGCGTCCTCGAGACCGCGGCCGACCTCGGCTACCGTCCCAGCCGCGTGGCGCGAGGGCTCGCGAGCCGCAAGACCTCGACCCTTGGGATCGTCCTTCCCGACATGGCCAATCCCTTCTTCGCGATCCTCGCCAAGGCGGCGACGGACGTAGCGCGAGCCGCGGACAAGAATGTCTTCATCATGAACACCGACGAGGACCCTGCCCTCGAGCGCGAGGCCCTGGCTTCCCTTGCCGGCGAGACGATCGACGGCGTGATCGTCGCCGGATCGCGCCTCCCGAAAGCCTCGCTGATAGCGGCGATCTCGCATTTCGACGCGGCGGTGCTTATCAACCGCGAAAGCGCGGGGCCCCGCGTCGACGCGGTGAACGTCGACGACCGGGCCGGCGCGATCGAGGCCATCGCCTACCTGATCGGCAAGGGCCGCAGGCGCATAGGATTCATCGCGGGCCCGAGGGCATCGTTGAGCGGCCAACGTAGGCTGTCCGGCTACAGACAGGGCCTCAAGGCCGCCGGCATTCCCATCGATCCGGGATTGGTGGCGCGTTGCGTGCCGAATCTCGACGGCGGCGCCGCGGCGGCAAGGGCTCTCCTGGCCAGGGACCCGTCAATCGATGCCATGCTCGCCTACAACGACCTCGTGGCGATAGGCGCGATGCGCGCGCTCGGCGAGTCGCGACGCTCCGTCCCCTCGGACGTCGCGGTGATAGGCGCGGACGACGTTCCCTACGCCTCGCTCGTCGATCCGGCGCTGAGCACTATGGGGGTGGACATCTCAGCGCTCGGGAGGAGCGCGATGTCCCGCCTCCTATTGCTCTGCGAAGGAAGGGAGCTGGAACCTTCACCTTGGATCCTCCCCCGCCTCATCGTGAGGGAATCGGCGTGACGCCTGTCCGGCAGCGCAGGTTTCACGTCTCCCGAACGTCGAGGACTTCGTCGACGACCGGCGCAAGCGCAAGGACGAGGTCATCGCGGGAAAGCCCCTGCACTTTGAGCGTGAGCAGCCATTCGGCCCCGGAGGGCCCCGCCCCGTCGCTCATCCCCAGGCCGACGATGTCGCCCCCGGCCTTCGCGACGGCGCCCGCCACCGCGGCCACCGTACCCTTGGCGCCGGCAATCGAGGCGGTGACTCGAACGCCCGAGCGCCTGCCGCCGAGAAGGTGGAGGAGGGCGCGGAATATATCCGTCTCGGTAATGATCCCGACGAGGGCGCCGTCGCGCACGACGGGAAGGCCTCCGATCTTCTGGTCGGCCATGATGCGCGCAGCCTCCTCGAGAGGCATGTCCTCGAGGATCGTGACGACTTTCTTGGTCATTATCCTCTCGACCTTGAGCTTCGAGAGGATGCTGGGGATCTCCCAGGAACTGAGAGTCGTGCTCGGCGAGGGAGAGGCGTAGAGGAGGTCCTTCTCGGATACTATGCCGACGAGCTTGCCATGCACGTCGAGCGCTGGAAGACGCCGCACCTTCCTCTCGCGCATCAGCGCGAGGGCTTCGGGCACGCTCGCCTCGGCATCTATGGTCACTGGGTTCGCGGTCATTTTCTCGCGCACGAACATGGATTCCTCCCGGCTTCCGCTTTTATGGCCTCTTCAATCATTATATTGCCCCGGAGGAGGGTCGACCAGGCTCGACGCGCTATATTTATCGACAGTCTCGCGGAGAGCTGCGAGCAGGGAGGGATGCATGAACATACTTGCGAAGGCGTCGGCCCTAGCGGCCGCCATCGCCGCGACGACCCTCGCGCCCTCTGGCGCCCAGGCGGCCGCCTCGCTCCCCGTCACAAAGGTAGTCCTCTTCTCCTCGGGGGTCGGGTACTTCGAGCATAGGGGCGAGGTGACGGGAGACAGTGTGGTATCGCTGCCCTTTGCCGCGGACGAGGTGAACGACGCCCTCAAGTCCCTCGTCGTTAACGACGGCTCGGGCGAGGGCGACCGGACGGCCTCGCCATCCGTAAGCTACCCCTCCCAGGAGAGCGTCGATAGAGCCTTGAAGGGTTTTCGCGTCGACCTTTCGGGCTCGCCCCGCCTCGCCGACCTGCTGAGCCGGCTCCGCGGCGCCGAAATATCGGTTGATACTCCCGATCCGGTGACCGGGCGGATCGTCTCGGTCGAGACGAGGCCCGTCAAGGACATCGGGGACGCTCGTCCCTTCGTCGTTCTCCTCACGAAGGCCGGCCTGCGCTCCATCTCGGTCGACGACGCCCAGGCTATCCGCTTCTCCGACGATGCCATCGGCGAGGATTTCGCCCGCGCCCTATCCTTGATCCTGGGCGCTCGCGACGATAAGAGGCGCAATCTCGACGTACGCCTTCCCGGCACCGGCACCCGCCAGGCAACTATCGGCTATGTCGTCGCGGCGCCCGTCTGGAAAGCATCCTACCGTCTCGACCTCACCCCGAATAAGCCGCAATTCCAGGGCTGGGCGATAATCGACAATCCGAGCGACCTCGATTGGAAAGAGGTCACCCTATCCCTGATTTCTGGCAGGCCGGTGTCCTTCATCCAGGACCTCTACGCTCCTCTCTACCTCGATCGCCCGACCCTTCCCCTAGCCATCGCCGGAATAGCCGCGGCGCGCAGCTTGGAAACCGGCCTTTCCGCCTCGGCCCAGGACGAGGAGCGGGTTTCGGCGGAGAATGAAGCGCCCGCCCCGGAGAGAGCGTGGAAGGCCGAAACGGAGAGGCCGGCGCCCGCGATGGCCGCGACCGGCGCCTATTCTCCCGCGCCGCCTCCGGCGAGCCCCCTCGGCGCGAGTTCGGCGCTCGAGACGACGAGGGTCGACAAGGCGGGCGACCAGTTCCAATTCACGGTCAAGAAGCCTGTCACGCTCGAGCGCGGGAGGAGCGCGATGCTCCCCCTGGCTGCGGGCGATATCGACGCCGAGCGCGTGTCGATCTACTCGCCCGGTTCGAGCTCAGGAGAATCGGCGCATCCGATGCTAGGAGCCAGACTGGCGAATACCCTGGGCATAAGGCTCCCGGCCGGGCCGATCGCAGTTTTCGACGGCGGCGTCTACGCGGGCGACGCCCTCCTCGACTTCTTCCCTGAGAAGGACACCCGGCTCATCGTCTTCGGAGAGGATCTCGGAGTCGTGACCGACGTATCCGCGTCGAACGCCCAGGAGACAGTCGGGGTCTCGATATCGAAAGGCGCAATGGTCTTCTCCAGGAGGGTAACATTTTCGAAGACCTATGCATTCAAGAACGGCGCGGCCAACGCCAAGAAGATCGTCGTAGAGCACCCGATAACGCCCGGCACCGAACTCTTCGAGCCCAAGACGAGCGACGAGAAGACCGAGAGCGTATATCGCTTCTCGCTGGACCTGCCGGGCGCGGGCGAGGCCAAGCTCATAGTCAAGGAGCGAAGCGCGCGCCGCGACAGCGTAGTCCTCGGCTCGCTGCGTCAGGAAGACTTCCTTTCCTACTCGAGTTCACAAGAGATTCCCGCGAACGTTAAGAACGCGTTGGGGAAGGCGATGGACCTGCGCAAGAAGCTCGAGGACGCGCAGAGAAGTCTCGCCGAATCCCAGACACGGAAGGAAGGTCTTGCAGGCGACCAGACACGGTATCGCGACAATCTCGACTCGGTAGGCAGGGATAGCGCTCAGGGACAACAGTATTTAAAGCGGCTGATGGACTCAGAGTCAGCGATCGATCAGACGGATTCTAAGATAGAGGACACGCAAAAAACTTTACAGGATGCAAAGAAGGCCTATGAAGAGTACCTGAACAATTTAAATCTGTAGGAGACAGTTCGGCTCTGCGTGACCATCACAGTCATTAAAAAAAACAACTGTACTCTAAATAATTCTATTTTTCTGAATCTGTTTACTTAACAAAAATCGAATTATGCTTCCTATAGACATTCCGAAGTTGAATGTCGAAAGGGGCTTGGCCATGAACAAGACTTTGAATCTATTGCCCATTCTTCAGGTACAGAGCCTTGCCGCCCCCGATAGGGCGTGGAAACTTCTTCCAGGACAGGTAGTTTCGATCGAGCACGGCAAGGGCAAGCGAATCCTTTGCACCGCGGGCCATCTTTGGATCACGCTCGAAAGCTGCCCCAGCGATTATATCCTCGAGCCCGAGCAGAGCCTCGATATTGCCGAAAACGGTCGCATCGTCATCAGCGCCCTTGATTCCGGCGATTTCAAAGTAGCCTAACCGTCGGTCAATAATGAGGGGGCCTCTCGTTCGCAGGCAAGGGAGGCTGCCCCTCGCCGTCGAGTTCCTTCATCTTGTCGCGGAGCGCGCGCACCGTCGCTTCCAGCCTTTCGATACGGACGTCCTGGTTCATGACGGCCACACTCATCTCGATAAGCTCGCTTTCCTGAAAGCTGATCTTGCTCTCTAGATCGATGAGCCTGAGCTCCAAATCCTGTCCCTCCAGCACCTGTCCCTCCGTGCGGCACCTCAATAGTAGCGCGATCCGGCGCGACTTGATAGGCGATCGCCGCCATTTCCTTATCCGGGAGTCATGGATATCTTACTTTCATATGATGAAAGCCAGAGAATTCAGGGCAATAATCGAAAGGGGAAGCAAAGCTGCAAACTCGGGCTACTTCGTCCCGGTACCTCGGGACGTGAGCGAGGCGCTCGGCGGATCCGGCCAGTTCAGAGTAGTGGCGAAGGTGGACGGTCGAGAATTCCGGCTGTCCGTATCCCCTTATGGGGCCGTCCATTGGCTTAGCCTTCGCGCCGAAGTCCGCGCAGCGATAGGCAAGAGCACGGGCGACGAAGTGAGTGTAGAGCTTCGGCCCGACCTCGAGCCGCGCGAAGTTGCGCTCCCCATCGAACTCGAGGCCGCCCTGGCCTCGGACGCGAGAACCCGTGCCCGATTCGAGGGACTCGCGTACAGTCACAGGAAGGAGTATGCCGATTACGTCGCCGACGCGAAGAAAGCCGAGACGAGGCGAAGGCGGGCGCGAAACGTCGTCGAGACTCTCGAGGCCGAGGAGCGGAAATCCGGGGCAGCGCGGCTTCCGCCGGCGTTAGGAGCGCCATGAACCCAGCTCTTGCGCCTGTGCTCGACGGCCTCTTCAAGGATCAGGATCGGTCGCCGCGCCGGTGAGACTGGCCGAACCAGGCAGTTCATCATCGTCAATATCGGCACCGCGACGGCAATGGCCATCAGCGCGATCGAGTCACCCGCGCGCCGATAGTAAGCGCAGCTACGAGGGAGCTGCCGAAAGCGAGGGCGGCGCAGACGATCAGGACGATCCGGAAAGCCGAGGCGAAGGACGCGGCTATCGCCGCCCTTATGGAAGCCTCGGCCTGCGCAGCGAGGCCTGGGGGCGGGAGGGTGGCGCCGAGATCCCGCGCGCCTGCCAGGAGTGTCGCCCGCGACGTCGCGTCGAGCTCGAGCGCCGCGGCGGACGAGCCAAGGGCCGAGGCGAAGCCGAATAAGGCCAGGCTGCCGAGGATCGCTATGGCCAAGGCCCCCGCCCCCCGGGAGACGGCATTATTGACCCCGGACGCGGCCCCCGAGAATCGCGGCGGGTGAGTGCCCATGACGGTCGAGGTCAGGGGCGCGACGGTCAGCCCCATGCCGATCCCGAAAACGACGATGCCGGGGAAGAAGCTCGTCCAATAGGCGGAAGGTCCCCGGGTTATCCCGGGGACGGCAAGGGCGAGGAAGCCTAGCCCGACGAGGGCGGGGCCCAGTGTCAGGAATAGTCGCGGCCCGGAGCGGTCGGCCAGTCCGCCCGCCCAGCGCGAGAGTAGCGTCAGAATCAGGGCGAAAGGGAGGAAGGCGAGGCCGGCCTGCGTTTTCGAGTAGCCCTGCGCCTGGACAAGGTCGAGCGAGAGGAAGAAGGTCGCTGCGCTCAATGCCCCGTAGAGCAGCAGGGTGAGGGCATTCGCCCCCGAGAAGGTCCGAGAGGCGAAGAGTTTCAGCGGCAGCATCGGCGACTCGCGCGACCGCTCGAGGAGGACGAACGCGAAGGAAGCGCACAGGCCGAGGATCAGCGCCGCGATCACATGCGCGTCGCCGAAGCCTAGACCCGGGGCTTCGATAAAGCCGTATGTGAGCCCCGCGAGGGCGAGGACGGCCAGGAGGGCCCCGAAAAGGTCGATCGGGCCGGAGATCGACTCGTCGCGGCTCTCCGGGACTTTGGTTGCGAGAGCTATGAGGGCGGCGATGCCCAGCGGGAGATTGACGAGGAAGACGGCCCGCCACAGCCCCAGATCCGAGAGAATTCCGCCCAGTGCCGGCCCGACTACGGTGACGAGGGTCGTCGCCGCCGACCACGTGCCGATCGCCCGTCCCCGACGCTCCGGGGCCGTCGTCGCCGCGAGGAGGGACAGGCTTCCCGGTATCATCAGCGCGCCTCCAACTCCTTGCGCGGCCCTCGCGGCGATGAGGGCGGCGATCGAGGGTGCGAGGCCGCAGGCGCAGGACGCGGCCGTGAAGAGGGCGATGCCCGTTCCGAAAATCTTCTTTCGCCCAAAGCGGTCCCCGAGTCGGCCTCCGACCAGGATGAGGGCGGCCAGCACGAGGAGATAGGAATTGACTATCCACAGCAGCTGGGAGCCGCTGGCCCGCAGGCCGACCTGTATGACTGGCAGGGCGACGTTCAGCGCCGTGCCGTCTATGAAGGCCATGCTCGAGGCGAGTATGGCGGCGAGGAGTACCCAGACTTCTTCGTTTCGCTTGGCTTCCATCGTTCGAATATACTGAGCTTAGGGCTCGACGCGAGAGGGCGATTATTGAGCGAACGTCGCACACCTCGGGTGGAAATGCCGTCCGCACGATGCAATGTCATTACTATCAGGATATATTAGTTCTATATTCCGAGCTTAGGAGAAGAAACCGTGCGCGTCAGGGTTGTAGTTGCCGTTATCGTAGGCTTCGCGGCCTTAATCTTGCCAGGATGCTCGAATCCGTCGGCATCGACGATGCACAGCGTCACTTTTACGGTCACTGCGACTAACGGGGTCGTGCAGGCCGAGAACATCAGCTATATGGATACGAGCATGAATGTATATAGCTTTCTCAACGTCACTCTACCGTGGACCCTGACAGTCTCGCTTCCGGTCTCCGAAACGCAGAACACGGTCGGCCTATCGGCGCAGGCATTTCCATTGTCCACTGGTTCAGTCCTAACAGGGACAATAGCCGATAACGGATCGCCTGAAGCTTCCCAATCGTCTTCACAATCGGCTATCTATATGTCGATCGATATCCAGACTTTGATATAGTTTCTATCTCCTTCACGGTACGCCCCCGCGGTCCTTCGATCGAGGCGGGCCGCCCGGTCGAACTCGTCGAGGGCCTTCTGGGAACTTTCCGCTGCTTCGGTCGTGGTGCGATCGCGGCATCCGCCAGGGCGGGCCGAAAGAGGTCTTTCTACCTGACCCCCTCCGAAGAGGCTAGCTTGAGGAGGAGGCCGATTCCCACGTCGATCAGACTCCGAGCTTTCTACGGAACATCCCGACCAAGAGATCCTTCCGCTTGATGTCGACGAGGACCTTCCAGGTCACCACGCCGAAAGGCATCTGAGCGAAGCCGCGTGTTCGACCGATGGGCGCGAGCGCCATGATGGGATGGGCGCGATATGGCTTGAGCCGGGATTTCCCCGGATTCAGGGCGTCGAGGATCGCCTTCGCGACGAAAGCGCCCTGTGCCCCGGCGGTCGAGGCCTGCTTTCCCTCGGGGAAGTCATTGGCGTCCCCGACGGCGAACCAATGCTCGAATCCCTTGACTCTGAAGTAACTATCGACCTGGATCCTACCGCGCGGATCGAGGATGCCCGGGCGAACCGACCGCAGGAAATCCGTCATCGGCTCCGGGGAAACCGTCTCGTAGACAATTTCTCCATTTACGGGACGGGCGTCGCCCGTGTTGAACTCGACTTCGACTCCCAGCTTGCGGAGCTGGGCCAAAGCCAGGGACGAAGCCTTCAGATCCAGGTTCTCCACCAACCTGGAACCCGAATGCGCCAAACGGACCGCCTTCCCGGGGGCGTGGGAAGCGAGTTCCCCGGCCAATTCGACTCCGACCAGGCCGCCGCCGACGATCAGGTAGGACGATGCGGACTTGTACTTCTCGTATTCGGCCTGATTGTGTTCCTGCCTGAGCTTGGCGGTCGTCTGACCGAGTGGCTTCGCCACGGGAAAGCGCGGGTAGCGCGTCCCCGGAGCCAGGACGAGAGTATCGAAGTCCAGGGTCGACTCATCCGAGAGCCGGGCCGAGTTGCTTTCCAAGCCGACGACTTCGCCATGGACGAAGGAATCCCGGACCAAGTCGCGATAGGCGATACGCGATCTGGTGCCGATCGACTCGGGATCGACCAGCGCGCGAAGCTGGGCGGGGGTCACTTCGAAGTAGTCCTTCCTGTCGACGAGCTTCACTTTGAGCTTATCGAATTTTTTGAGCGCCTGGGCTACGACGATCCCGGCGAAACCTCCGCCGACGACTAGGACGGAAAGCATGCAGTGCTCCTTGTCTTCAACAGTTCCATACGAAACAGTCTAACAAGAAACTTCCGGTTGGGCAAATCCGGGCCGCTCGGCGAAGAAGGCGGACCTCTTGGAGAGTCGATCCCGGGCGGTCGACCGGATCTCGGGCGCCTTTCGCCAGAGCCAAGGATAGGCCGATCTCTCGTTCGGATTGGTGGAGTCGCCGAGGTCGCACGCGGGAAATTGCACCGAATCCTCCCTATACTACATGATAATCATATGTTAGATTTAGATAAGTTAGTTGCAATTGTTGATTCACAAAGGGAGGAGTTTCCACATGCCTGGAGAACGGAAAGTCGCCAAAGCACAAAAAGTCAAGGTAGCGAGACCCAGGACCGAAAAAGCCGAACCGGCATCGAATGAACGACCCGGCTCCGATGCGAAGCCCAAGGCGAAGGCGCGGGTCGCTAAGCCAGCCCTGAAGGCGAAGCCCAAGAAGCCGGAGGCCAATTCCCCCGCCATAGCGGCGAAGGTCAGGAAGACCAGGGCCCCGAGGAAGGCGAAAGGGACTTTCGCGGATCTGCTTAAGAAACAGGCAGAGCTCGAGGAGATAAAGAAGGGCGCAAAGTCCGAACTGAGAAGGCAATTCGACGGCCTGGTCAAGGAAGCGGAAAAAATCAAAGCCCAATACAAGGAGCTCTTTGCCGAGTCCATCGAGTCCGCCCCCAAGACAAGAGGAGGCGGAGCGAAGAGGACGGCCGGCAAGATACCCGGATTGAAGCCGTACTCTCTTCAAGAGGTCAAAGTGTTCATCGAGCAGAAAGAGCAGGGGAAAGCGAGTATACGCATACCGGGAAGGAAGCCGAAGTCGGTGGCGAGGATGGAAGACGCGTACAGGCACTCGGAGAATGCGGAAGAAATCCTGGAGATGCTGAACAAGTGAGGCAAAAAGCCCGGCCCGACAGGCCGGGCTTTCATGGGCCCTCGGGATGAAATTCCAGTCCGGCATCTATTTCCTCTATTTTCTGATCTCGATCGGATATCTGTCGTATAGAAGGGCGAGATTCAGGAAGGCGAGGAGGAATCGACCGCCTTCTATGGACGAGCGGCACAGGGAGGACTATTTGGCGTGGCTGGCGAAGGCCAAGCAGCAGAAGCCGAACGAACCGTCCGAGGTATATAAATATTGGTTCCTCGCTTTCCAAAAAACATCGGACTCGAGCGAACGGGATAGGCTCTTGATCGCATTCATGGAGAAAAAAAGGGTTATCGAACTCGCTTCCCGCAGTTCAATATCGAATATCTTGGGAAGTTTGGAGCTAGGCGATAGGCTGGACGCCGAGTTCGTTCGAATACTGTATTATCACTTCCTGCTTTTGTCGATTTTCTCGGAGGAGAAGATACGGCTTGAGACATCATCCCTCGAGTCGATAGAAGCCGGAAATCGGTCCTTCGAAATTGATTCCTTCAGGGAATATCTCGGCCGGGAATCGTTCAGAATCGCATTTATCGACCTGCTTCCCGAGAAGCTCAGACAGCTATCAGAATTATCCCGACATGAATCGATCGACCCCAATATCGTCAATTTCTTCGACGAGGATATCTATAGCGATATACGGCTCGGCGCAGGCAATGGCGATTAGCAAAGGAGGTCTCATGCCTTCGAGGCTCGCATGCATCAGGCTCGGGATCGTCGCGCTCTTCCTTTGCGTTTGGGCATGCTCTCCCGCGAGCAAGGAGGAGCTCAGGTCCCGATTGATCGGGACCTGGGAATTCCAGACAAACGGGATGGATTGGAAATGGGTTTTCAGCCGGGACGGCTCCCTGGCATGGATGATCCAAGGCCAAACCGATATGGGCGGAAAGCAAGTCGATATAAAGGGAGACGGCAACTATAGCTTCGATGGGGCGGTACTGCTATTGAAGCTCAACAGGTTCGCGGGCCTGCCCGGCATGTGGCGATCGCAGGCGGCAGCGCCAGGGTTCGATCCCAGGACCGAGGTGGCCATAAAATTCTCGGGTGTCGACGAGATGGACTGGTCATTCTCCACCGAGGCGCTAGGCGCGCAAAGCTTCAAGGTAACGAGGTTCAAATAGAAGCACTTCTCTATGGGGCCGGAATGCGGGGAAGCGATCGCCGTCATTGATCCATCGGCGCGGCTTCAACCTCTCGATTTCTATCCTATTTCCCGTAGAAGAAGTATATTGACGGGTGGTGGAGGAATGCGATGAAACAGGACAGGCAAGCGAACAGTCATACGAACATGATGATCGCCAGGCTGCAGCGGGAGCTTGACGAGACGAAGGATGAGAAGCGAAAGCAGGAAATCGAAAAGGAGATGAACAATCTCCGGGGCGGTCTGGCCAGATAATCGGGCGGCGGGCAGCCATCCTGCGGCCGCTACCTGATTTTTTTCAACGCCTCGAGCCTTACCATGAATTCTTTATAGTCCATATCCAGCGTCAGCAGGTGATTTTCGATCCAATCCTCGAGGAACTCCACGACTTCGAGCGGACTGGTGGTCGGATCGTTCACATAGGCCTCATGGATCGCTTCCGCCTTGGCCCGGAATTTCCCGTGCGCCGCCCTCTGTTCCTCCGCTTTGGGGTAGCCATTTAGGGCGAAAAGCTCTTCTTCGTCATGAAAATGCAACTGCGCATACTCGATGAGATCGGACATCAGCCTCGAGATCGTCCGCGGATCCTCGCCCTTCGTGATTCCTTCGTATAGGGCGTTGAATTTCTCCATTATCGTTCTATGCTGCGCATCGATGGACTCTATTCCCAGTCTGTATTCCCTCTTCCATTGGAAATCTGGCATGTCTTCTCCTTGATGGCGTTTCTTAAGCCTCAAAGCGGCGCCCCAGCTCGCTGATTCCGCTCCGCCTGCTCGCCTCGGACTCATCAGGCGCGTCGCGATGCTCTTCCACGAGATCGACGACTATTGCGCCCGATAAATAGAAACGGAGTCCTCGCCCTCTCTTCCTCTTCGCCCCCGAATCGATACACGGTGGCGAGGTGGAAGATGAGCGGACTCCGTCTCTGCGTTCGTCCGAAATACCCTGGTCGATAACTCTGCCCGGAGGGGGACTTGAACCCCCAAGCCAGTGACGGCACTAGAACCTGAATCTAGCGTGTCTGCCAATTCCACCATCCGGGCGCCGAGATCAACATCCTAGCCCGAGGCAGCGCGCCAGGTCAAGGCCGAGCTTGACTCGAGTCGCGCGAAGGCTACAATGTCAGCCGCATCACTTACCGGACAGCGACCTAGCAGGAGAGCGATATGAAAGCCGCGGTGTACGAAGAGTTCGGAAAGTCCCTCGCGATCAGGAGCGTGCCCGACCCCAGGCCCGGGGAGGACGGCATCGTCGTTCGGGTCGGGGCGACGGGGCTTTGCCGGAGCGACTGGCACGGATGGATGGGCCACGATCCGGATATCAGGCTTCCGCACGTGCCTGGTCACGAGTTCGCCGGAACGGTCGAGGAGATAGGCGGGAAGGTCCGTCGCTGGAAGCCGGGCGACCGCGTGACCCTACCCTTCGTATGCGGCTGCGGGGTATGCCCGCAATGCGTCTCGGGTAACCACCAGGTCTGCGACCATCAGTTCCAGCCCGGATTTACCCACTGGGGCTCCTTCGCCGAGTACGTCGCCGTGGATTACGCCGACGTCAATGCGGTGCGCCTCCCCGAGGATATCGATCACGTCACCGCGGCCAGCCTCGGTTGCCGCTTCGCGACCTCCTTCAGGGCCGTCGTCGACCAGGGGAAGGTCGCTCCCGGGCATTGGGTGGCGGTGCACGGCTGCGGCGGCGTCGGCCTCTCGGCGATAATGATCGCCAGTGCCGCCGGCGCCAATGTCGTCGCTGTGGACGTCTCGGATGACAAGCTCGCCTTCGCCCTCTCCGTCGGGGCGGCGGCGATCGTAAGCGCCGCCGAGCAGGAGAACGTGGCGGAGAGAATCATCGGGATCACGGGAGGCGGCGCGCACGTGTCGATCGATGCCCTGGGCAGCCCAGGCACCTGCTTCAATTCCATCTCCTGCCTCCGCAAGCGGGGCAAGCACGTCCAAGTCGGCCTGATGCTCGGCGATGATAGCCGGCCCGCGATCCCGATGGACAAAGTCATAGCTCGCGAGCTCGAGATCCTCGGCAGTCACGGTATCCAGGCCTACCAGTACGGGCGCATCCTCGAGATGATCCGAGCCGGCAGGCTTCGGCCAAGCCTGCTGGTCGGAAGGACCATCGCTCTCGAGGAGTCCCCGGTCGCGCTTACCGAAATGGGTGCTTTCAAAGGGACTGGCGTCACGGTCATCGACAGGTTCTAGCCTGTCAGCTCGTTCGAGCCTGCTTGCGTACTCGGACGATACCGGATTAGTATTCGACGAAGCTCGACACCATGCAATTCCGGCGCTAAGGAGCTTTCATGCGGCTGACCCGGTATTCGGGCGACCTATCGACGATCGATTTCGTCGATCTCCTCATACTGGACTTGAGCGGCGCCCCCCGCTCCATCTCGCTTCCCCGGGCCTACATGGCGGAGAAGCGCATGGAAGACGGCATCGGGGTCGACGCGGGGAGCTTCGGCTTCTTCGATCCTTCAGGCGCGCGGCTGGCCGCCGTTCCCGATCCCTCCACGGCCTTCGTCGAGGAGAAGGAAGGGTACAGAATCCTTCGAATCCTCTGCGACCTGCGGGACGAGGACGGTCGTGACTTCGCCCAGTATTCGAGGGCGGTCTCCCGCGCCTCCCTCGCGGAGCTTCGGTCGTCGGGCATGGCCGACGACGCGAGGATGCACGCCGAACTGGAGTTCTTCGCCTTCGACGAGGCGCGCTACGCCACGGGGATCGGTCGATCGTACTACTTCGTCGAGAGCTCCGAGGGAATAGGAGAGGGCAGCGAGGACCTACCCCGATTTGGCCTTTCCGGGGCTAGCCTGGCGTCCGGGCCCGAGGACCGCCTCGAGGCGCTCCGCTCCAAGTCGGTCGCCGCCCTCGAGGCGGCGGGCATACCGGTAAAATACCACCATCATGAGACCGCGGCGGCCCAGCTCGAGATCGAGCTCGACTTCGCTTCCCTCCCCGGAGCAGCCGACTCTATCGTCCTCGCGAAGTGGATCATCAAGGGCTGCGCCGACGAGCTCGGCCTCCGCGCCACCTTCATGCCGAAGCCGATCCAAGGACTGCCCGGCTCCGGGCTCCATGTCCACCAATACTTGTCCTCGGGCGGTTCCTCCCTCTTTCCCGGCGAAGGCCGCTGCGGCCTATCCCCGCTCGGCCTGTCCTATTCCGCGGGTCTGCTCGAGCATTCCCTCTCCGGCTCCCTCCTCGCCTGGTCCTGCCCGAGCACGAACTCCTACCGCCGCCTTGCCGCCGGGCAGGGAGCCCCCGACGGCGCCTTCCTCGCCACATCCTCGCGCGCGGCGGCCGTCCGCGTGCCGGGCTACCTGAGGCGCGGCCAGGAACGCATCGAGTTTCGCGCGGGGGACGCCACCTGCAACGCGCACTACTTCCTCTCGGCCATGCTCCTCGCCGGCCTCGACGGCGCGCGCCGCGCGCTCAACCCCGTAGCCTTGGGCTATGCGCCTTCGTCGGATCCCGAGGGCGCGCGATCAGAAGCGAGGCGGCTCCCTTCGGATCTGGCTCTCGCGTTAGGCGGGCTCAGGGCCGATTCCTCCTACCTCGCGCCGGCCTTTCCCCCGGAACTCGTCGAGTCCTGGGTCGTCGCCAAGGAAAAGGACGCCGCCTACGTGCGAGCCGCGCCCGTTCCCCAAGAGTATGAACTCTACTTCTAGATTGGACGAAGCCCGGATCCGCGGGCTCGCCTCGCGGGCCATCGCCGAGGGCCGTTCCGCCCTGACGGAGCTCGAAGGCATGGAGGTCCTGGAGGCCATGGGCCTCGCGACGCCGCGGCGCATCCTCGTACGGAGCGCGGACGAGGCCGGCAGCCTCGTCGCCGGATTTCCCGGCGCCAAAGTCGTCGTCAAGGTCGTGAGCTCGACCATCCTGCACAAGACGGAGCTAGGGGGCGTTGTGATGGCGCGCAACGCGCCCGGCGAGGTCGCCGCCGCCGTCGCCAAGCTGGAATCGCGATTCGCGGGCCTGGAGATCGAAGGCTTTTCCCTGAACGAATTCGTGCCCTTCGAGCCGAGTCTCGGGCGGGAGATCCTGGCTGGCTTTCGGCTGGCGCCGGACTTCGGCCCGGTTGTCAGCCTCGGATTCGGCGGCATCTACGCCGAGTTCCTGGCCAAGTCCTTCCGCGCTGGCGTCGCGACCGTATTCCTCTCGCCGGCCACCGCGGGGAGGGAGCTTATCGAGCGGGAGCTTTCGCGCAACGCGCTGGAGACCATCCTCTCCGGCGGCCTCCGCGGGACGGAGCCGGCCATCGGATCCGGCTCCATCGCCGACCTCGCAATGGCCTTCGTCCGCGCAGCCCCGGTCCTGGCGAGGTCCGGGATCCTGGAGTTCGAGGTCAATCCCTTTGCGCTGACAGGGGCGGGGTCCTCCGCGCGCCTGGTCGCCCTCGATGCCCTCGCGAAGGTGGGGCCTCTGCCCGCGGGCCTCGCCCTGACTGGCGGGACTCGCGGGGAAGATCGCATCGCGAATGCCAAGGCCGAGGCGCGGCCGCTGGCGAAGATCGGGCTCCTCCTAAAGCCCGGGAGCGCGGCGATCGTAGGCGTTTCCGGGAAATCCCTCAACAACGGGAGGATCATCCTCCGCAACATGCTGAAGAACGGCTTCGACCCGGCGCGCGTCTACGTCGTCAAGCCCGACGCGGCCGAGATCGAAGGCTGCCGCTGCGTGGCCGACGTCGCCTCCCTGCCCGAGAAGGTGGACCTCTTCATCCTCGTCGTACCCGCGTCCTCCGCGCCCGCCGTGCTCGCCGACCTCGTCGAGTCGGACAAGGCCGAGTCGGTCATCGTAATCCCGGGCGGCTTCGAGGAGAAGGCGGGGACCGAGGCCATAACGGGACGCATGTCCGCCGCGCTGGAGCGCTCGCGAGCCCGCGGCCGAGAAGGCAGCGTCGCCTCGGGAGGCGGGCCGATCATAATCGGAGGCAATTGCCTTGGGATACTTTCGGCCCCGGGGCGCTACAACACGCTTTTCATACCGGAGCACAAGCTGCCCCGACGGACGGGCGCGCCCGACCCGGTCGCACTCGTCTCCCAATCGGGAGCCTTCGCGATCACCAGGCTCTCGAAGCATCCCCGGCTGGCGCCCGAGTACGTCGTCACCTGCGGCAACCAGATGGACGCGACCGTCGGCGACTTCCTCGAGTATCTGGCGGAAGACGAATCGATCCGGGTCTTCGCGGTATACATCGAAGGCTTCAAGCCCCTCGACGGCGAGAAGATCCTCCGGGCTTGCGCTCGCATAACGTCTTCCTGCCGGACGGTGATCGTCTACCGGGCCGGCCGGAGCGAAGCGGGGGCGGCTGCCAGCGCCAGCCACACCGCGAGCATAGCCGGCGACTATCCGGTGACCCGGGCTCTCCTCGCCCAGGCTGGCGCGATCGTCGCGGAAAGCCTCGACGAATTCGACGACGCGTTGGCGGCCTTCACCCTGCTTCGGGGCAAGGAGCGCGGAGGCAGGAAGCTCGGCGCGCTCTCCAACGCGGGATTCGAGTGCGTGGCCGCGGCCGACAATCTCGGCTCGCTCGAGCTCGCCTCCTTCTCGCCGGGCACAAGGGCGCGACTGGCCGCCGCCTTCGAGAAGGCGGGCATCGGCGAGATCGTCGACGTGCACAATCCGCTCGACCTCACGCCGATGGCGGACGACGAGGCCTATGAGGAATGCTTCCGCGCCATATTGGACGACCCCGGGGTCGACTGCGGCCTCGCCGGAATCGTCCCCCTCACAGCGGCCCTGCACAGCCTCGACTCGGGACCCGATTATGCCGGGGACCTCGGCAGGGAGGACGGATTGGCCGCCCGATACGGCCGTCTCATGTCGCAGACGAGCAAGCCCTGGGTGGCCGTCGTGGACTCGGGCCCCCTATTCGATCCCCTGGCGCGCGCCCTCGAATCGAGGGGGATCCCGGCATTCAGGAGCGCCGATCGGGCCCTCGCCGCGCTCAACCTCTGGTCGGGGCCCGCAGGTACTTGTCTTCCCTAATGTACTTATTTACAGTAACGCCGCAATCCACGAAGGAGGGTTCCTATGCCGTTCGGATCGCTCGCCAAGCCGGCCGTCCTCTGCGCAGTCTTTCTCTCCTGCCTCTCGTCGGCCTATGCCGCCGATCCGATCAAGATCGGGGCGATCTTCGGCGTAACGGGACCCGCCGCCTACCTGGGAGCCCCCGAGGACAGGACGGCGAGGATGGTCGTCGATGGCATAAACAGGAGCGGAGGGATACTCGGGAGGCAGGTCCAGCTGATAATCAAAGATTCGGGAGCGAGCCCGGAGAAGGCGATCTCCTTCGCGAAGCAACTGATCGAGGAGGACGAGGTCGTAGCCATAATCGGCCCGACGACTTCCGGCGAGTCGATGGCGATCAAGGACGTCTGCCAGAAAGCGGGGGTGCCCCTCGTCTCCTGCGCCTCCGCGGAGGCCATCGTGGATCCCGTCGCCAAATATGTCTTCAAGGTCCCCCAGAAGGACAACTACATCGTCGAGTGGCTCTACGGGACCATGAACAAGCTCGGCATCTCGAGGATCGGGGTCATAGCCTCGAACACCGGCTTCGGGAACGGCGGGAAGGCCCAGCTCGAGAAGTACGCATCGAAGTATGGGATCTCGATCGCGATCTCCGAGGTATACGACAGCAACGCGACCGATCTCACGGCTCTCCTCGCCAAGGTCAACGCGGCCGGAGTCCAGGCCGTAGTGAACTGGTCCATAGAGCCCGCCCAGTCCATAGTGGCGAAGAACATGCGACAGCTAAAGATGTCGGCCCGGCTTTTCCAAAGCCACGGCTTCGCCAACATCAAGTACGTGCAGGCCGCAGGGGAAGCCGCCGAGGGGATAATCTTCCCCTGCGGCAGGCTCATAGTGGCCGACGAGCTTCCCGATTCGAATCCCCAGAAAAAATTGCTCGCGAAATACAACGCCGATTACAAGGCGCTGTATAACGAAGAGGCGAGCACCTTCGGCGGTCACGCCTACGACGCGCTCGCGATCCTGAAAGCGGCCATCGAAAGCGCCAAGAGCACCGAACCCGACAGGATCGTCCATGCCATCGAGGGTCTGAAGGATTTCCCTGGCACGGCGGGAACCTTCAACTTCTCCACGACGGACCACAACGGCCTCCTCATGGACTCCATCGTGATGGTAACCGTGAAGAGAGGCAAATTCACGCTGTACCGGGGAGACTGATCGGACAGGTCACAAACCATGCCGCTCGAGCTCGTCCTGCAGTATTTCCTCTCCGGATTGATCTACGGCTGCATCTACGCGGCGGTCGCGATAGGCTTCAACATCATCTACAATGCCACGGCCATCATCAATTTCGCCCAGGGCGAATTTGCGATGCTCGGGGGGATGATAGCTTCCACCCTCGCGGGCATCCTACCGCTCTGGCTCGCGGTCGCGGCGGCGGTCGCGCTGACCTCCATATCGGGGGTCGCCGTCGAGAGGGTCTTCCTGAGGCGAGTGGCGCGTTCCGGCGTCCTCAATACGATCGTCGCCACGATCGGCCTTTCCATGCTGATCCGCGAGGCGGCTCTCCTCGCCTGGGGAGAGTCCGTCCGCACCCTGCCCTTCTTCAGCGGGACCGAAGTCTCCTCGGTGTACTTCCTTGGCGCCCATTTCTCGCCTCAGGTCTACTGGGTAGCGGGCGCGACCGCCCTCATCATGGCCGGCCTGACGGCGTTCTTCAAATTCACCTTGATGGGGAAGGCGATGCGCGGCTGCTCCGCCAACCGCGACGGGGCGAGCCTATGCGGCATCGATCCCGATAGGATGGTCACGATCGCGTTCGGCATTAGCGCGGGGATCGGGGCCCTCGCCGGATGCGTCGTCGCCCCGCTCACCCAGACGCACTATGCGATCGGGGCGGAGCTGGCGATCAAGGGCTTCACCGTGGCAGCCTTCGGGGGACTGGGCAACAGCTTCGCGGCCGTCCTCGCCGGACTAGCCCTGGGGATGCTCGAATCGTTCTCCACGGTCGTCGTGCCCGAGGCCTACAAGGACGTCGTGACCCTCTGCGTCCTGCTCGCCCTTCTCTTCGCGAAGCCGACGGGGCTCCTCGGTTCGCGCGCCGCGGCCACCCTGAAGGAATACTGATGTCCGGACCGAATCGCTACCTGCCCGTCCTCGCCTGCGCGCTCTGCGCCTTCCTCCTTCCCGCGCTCCTCGCGGCGACAAAGACGGCCTATCTGCTGACTCAGCTCACCATGTCGGCCTATTACGTCCTGGCGTCGCTCGGGCTCTGCCTCCTCATGGGCTACGCGGGACAGATATCCCTCGGCCAGGCCGGCTTCTTCGCGATCGGCGGCTACGCGTCGGCCTTCCTCTCTAAGGCCAACCTTTCGGCTTTCGCCTCGGGCCGCATCGCCGGACTCCTCGAGCATGTCGGCCTCCTAGTCCGCGGCGCCGACGCTTACGGCAACGCCATCCTCTCGATCTCGCCCTGGATCGCATTCATATGCGCCGTCCTCCTCGCGGCCGGGATTGCCGCGCTCATCGGAACTCCGGTCCTGAGGCTTAAGGGCCACTACCTCGCGATGGCGACGCTCGGATTCGGCATCATCGTCGAGAGGATAGTCCGCGGGACGAAGGACTTGGGAAGCGCCGACGGCCTTTCCGGCGTCCCGTCCTTCCCCATCCTCCCCGGCCTGGCCGTCGCGGGGGGGAAGGCCTTGCGCGCATCGAATTTCACGATCGCCTGGCTGGTCCTCGCCCTCGGGCTCCTCGCCCTGGTCAACCTGATCGGCTCGCGCGCCGGCCGGGCGCTGCGCGCCCTCCATGACGGCGAGGAGGCGGCGGGCGCGATGGGCGTCGACACGAGCCGATACAAGCTCAACGCCTTCGTCATCGGGGCAGTATACGCGGCCATCGCCGGAGCGCTGCTCACCCACTACAACGGGAGCATCGGGCCCGGCGAGGCGAGCTTCATGAAGTCGGTCCGTTACGTCGCGATCGTCGCCGTCGGCGGCATGGCCAACCTGTCGGGAACCCTCGTCGCCGGGCTCTTCCTCAATTTCCTCTCCCTGCGCGGCGTATTCGGCAGGTTCGACGACGCGGTCTTCGGGACCATCCTCGTCCTCGTAATGCTCTTAGCGCCTTCGGGGAAGGCGCGCGGCCGCGCCGGGTCCCGACCCGGCCTTCCGGTCTTCCGACGGCGAGGAGACCCGGGAGGATGAGCATCCTGCGGATCTCCGGCCTCTCCCGCTCGTTCGGGGGGCTGCGCGCCGTCGACGGCGTCGACTTCGACGCCGAGCCGAACCGCATTACGGCGGTGATCGGCCCTAACGGGGCCGGCAAGACGACTCTCTTCAACCTCATCGCGGGCAGTCTGAGGCCCGACTCGGGGCGAGTGGTCTTCGACGGCTCCGACATCACCGGACTCGAGCCCCATCGCGTCGCTCGAAGGGGGATTTCCAGGACTTTCCAGGCGATCAAGCTCTCCAAGCAGATGACGGCCCTCGAGAATGTCATGCTCGGGCGCCACGTAAGGAGCCGGGCGGGGTTTCCTTCCGGCATGCTCGCCGCGCCATGGACGAGGACCGAGGAGCGCTCGATCCGGGAAGAGGCACTGAGGACCATCGATCTGCTGGGCATTTCCGAATATCGCGATAGGGAGACCGGAGCCCTCCCCTTCGGCATCCAGCGGTCGGTCGAGCTCGCGCGGGCGCTCGCCTCCGAGCCCAAGCTCCTCCTTCTCGACGAGCCCGCCTCGGGCCTCAACGTCCGAGAGACGCGGGCGCTCGGCGAGCTCATCTCCCTGATTCGCGGCAAGGGCATCTCAATACTCGTCGTGGAGCATGACATGTCGCTCGTGATGGACGTCTCCGACGAGATTGTGGTCCTGAATTTCGGCAGGAAGATCGCCCAGGGGAAGCCCCGGGACATTCAGGCGAACCGGGAAGTCGTCGACATTTACCTGGGCGAGGAAGATGCTTAAGGCGCGTAGCCTCGAGGCCGGCTACGGCGGCCTCAAGGTGCTCAAGGGCGTATCGCTCCATGTCTTCCCCGGAGAGGTCGTCGCCATCATCGGCGCTAACGGAGCCGGGAAGTCGACGCTCCTAGGCAGCCTGGCGGGTCTCGTCAGGCCCTTCTCGGGTAGCGTGACCCTCAAAGGCGAGGATATCACCGGCGCGAGGCCGGAGAGGATCCTCGCGAGAGGCTGCTCCCTGGTCCCCGAGGGAAGGAAGCTGTTCGCCCCCATGACGGTCCGCGAGAATCTCGAACTCGGCGGCTACGCGATCCGCCGCCGATACGGCGGGCGAACGGGGAGGAAGGAATCCCAGGCGGACCTCGAGGCGGTCTTCGGGCTTTTCCCCCTCTTGTGCCGGAGGGAGCGGCAGCTCGCCGGCACCCTGTCGGGCGGCGAGCAGCAGATGCTCGCGATCGGAAGGTCCCTCATGTCCCGACCCGACCTGATCTTGCTCGACGAGCCCTCGATGGGACTCGCGCCCCTCGTCGTCAAAGCGATCTTCTCGGCGATAGGAGCCTTGAGCTCGATGGGGAAGACGATCCTCGTAGTGGAGCAGAACGCGAAGGCGATCCTCAAGATAGCGAGCCGCGGCTACGTCATGGAGACGGGAAGCCTGGTCCTCGAGGGAACCGGACCGGAGCTCCTCGCGAACCGCGACGTGCAGCGAGCCTACCTCGGAAAAGAATACTCGTCCATCGCGGAAGAACGGGAGGAGCCATGACTCGAGCCGACGCATTCGAGCGGATGGACCGCGAGGACCTCGAGCAGGTCCAGATAGAGCGCCTGCAGGCGACGCTGAACCGATCCTGCCAGAACGTAGCCTTCTACCGCGAGAGCTTCGCCCGCCTCGGGGTGGATGTCGGGAAGATCAGGTCGTCCGGCGACTTGGCGGAGCTCCCCTTCACGACGAAGGAGGACCTGAGGGCATCCTATCCGTACGGGATGTTCGCGGTGCCGCTCAAGGACATCGTGCGGATCCATTCGACCTCGGGCACCACGGGGAAGCCGGTGGTCGTAGGCTACACCGCAGGCGACATCGCCGTCTGGGCTTCCCTCGTAGCCCGGATCCTCAGGGCCGCCGACATCACCGAGCACGACCTCGTCCAGATCGCCTTCAACTACAATCTGTCGTCCGCCGGCCTCGGCTTCCATTACGGGGCCGAGCGGATCGGCTCCTCCGTGGTGCCCTCCTCGGGCGAGAGCGTCGGCCGGCAGGTGACCGTCATGCGCGACTACAAGACCACCGCCCTCGTCGGCACGCCGAGCTACGCCCTCCACATCGCGACCTATCTGCGGGAGCGGGGCATCCATCCCGAGGAACTCAGGTTGCGGGCCGGCCTCTTCGGGGCCGAGCCCTGGAGCGAGGCGATGCGGGAGGAGATCGAGCGCGGGCTCCATCTGAAAGCCTTCGACAACTATGGTCTCACCGAGCTTATCGGCCCCGGCGTCGCCTTCGAATGCTCAGAGCGGAACGGCCTCCACGTCAACGAGGACCACTTCATCATGGAGATCGTCGATCGGAAGACGCTGAAGCCCTTGCCCCACGGCGAGGAGGGCGAGCTCGTCTTCACGACCATCTCGAAGCAGGGCTTCCCCGTCATCCGTTTCCGGACGGGGGACGTCTCCGCGGTGTTGGAGGGAAGCTGCCCTTGCGGCAGGACCCTAGCTAGGATGCGCCGCGTCTCCGGACGGGTCGACGACATGATCATAGTCGACGGGGTGAACATCTTCCCGTCCCAGATCGAGGACGCCCTGCTCAAAGTCGAGGGCATCGAGCCCCACTACCGGATCCTCGTCGACCGGGAGGGAGGCGCAGACAGCGTCGAGGTCCAGGCCGAGGTCTCGGAGGACTTCCCCTTCCTCGACGAGGCGGCTAAGGTGGAGGGCCTTCGCCGGCGCCTCGCCTCGCGCCTGGAAGAGACTCTCGGCTTTCGCGCTCGCGTCAGCTTCGTCGAGGCCAACAGCATCGAGCGCTCGGAAGGCGGCAAGCTCCGGCGCGTGGTCGACCGGCGACCCAAGTAGGGGGGCGGCGTTTACCTCTTCACGGGATGGAGTCTTTCGATTATCCTTGCGCGACGCCAGTCGAGCTGGCTATTTCGATAGAGAGGTCGTACGATGGAATCTGATGATGTCGTCCTCCTGGCCGACGAGGCTATAGCCCTCGGAGCCGTCCATGCGGGTCTGGGCGCGGCCTACGGCTATCCGGGCACACCCTCGACCGAGATCCTTGAATACCTTATCAGGCTCTACGAGGCCGGGAAGGGTCCCCGCGCCGCGTGGTGCGCCAACGAGAAGACCGCCTACGAGGAGGCCCTCGGCGCCTCCTTCGCCGGCAGGCGGGTCCTTGTCACCATGAAGCACGTCGGGCTCAACGTGGCAGCCGATCCCTTCGTCAACTCGGCCCTCGTCGCTATCAAGGGAGGCCTCGTCCTGGCGGTGGCCGACGACCCCGGCATGCACAGCTCTCAGGACGAGCAGGACTCGCGCTATTACGCGGAATTCGCCATGATTCCCTGTCTCGAGCCCACGGACCAGACCGAGGCCTATGAGATGGCCCGTGAGGCCTTCGATCTCTCGGAGCGCTTCCAGGTCCCCGTTATGATCAGGATCACGACGCGCCTCGCACATTCGCGGGCGGGGGTGCGGACGCGCCTCCCTCGCGCGGGGAATTCTATGGAGAAGTCGACGGACAAGGCGGGGTGGACCCTCCTTCCCGCGAACGCCCGCAGGCGTTACGAGCGGCTCTGCGGCATCCAGGCCGAGCTCGAGGCCTGGTCGACGTCCTCGCGCTGGAACGCGGCGGAACCTTCGGCCGCGCCCCGGAAGGCGGACTTCGCCGTCGTCACAGGAGGCTTGGGCCGCAACTACTACGAGGAGAATCTAGCGGACTTCGCGGAGAGCATAGGCGCCGAGAAACTGCCTCCGCGCCTCCACGTCGGAGCCTACCCGCTCCCCGCCGCGAAGCTACGCGAGCTCGCCGCGGCGAACCGTCGAATCCTCGTCATCGAGGAGGGGGCCCCCCTCATCGAGAAGGCGCTCCGCGGCATCCTCCCTTCGGGGATCGAGATTTCCGGGAAGCTCGACGGCCGACTTCCCCGCACCGGCGAGCTCAATCCCGACAACGTGCGCGCCGCCCTGGGACTGGCGCCGAGGTCGAGCGCCAGGCTCGACGCGCCCCCGCTGCCGAACAGGCCGCCCCAGCTTTGCCAGGGATGTCCTCACGCGGATAGCTACGCGGCCGTCGCCAAGGCCGTCGAAGGCCTTCCCCTCTCGGCGATCTTCGCGGACATCGGCTGCTACGCCCTCGGCGCCCTCCCGCCTTTCGGCCTCCCCGAGGCTCTCGTCTGCATGGGAGCGTCGATCGGCATGGCCGTCGGCGCGGCGGAGGCCGGCTACGAGAACGTGGTCGGATTCATCGGCGACTCCACCTTCCTTCATTCCGGCGTCACGCCGCTGATCGATGCCGTGTCGCGCAACGCGCCGGTCACCATAGTCATCCTGGACAACTCGATCGTCGCGATGACGGGAGGCCAGCCGACGATCCTCCCCTCGTCCAGGCTCGAGGAGATCGTCAAAGGCATCGGCGTGGACCCGGCCCACGTCGCGACGATCGACGCATCGAGGGCCGCTGCCGAGAAGAACGTCGCGATCTTCCGAAGGGAGATCGCGCATCGCGGGGTCTCGGTCGTCATCGCTCGGCGCGAATGTCTCGAGGCGATCAAGGCGAAGAAGAAGAAAGGCGCGGCCGCCAGGGTCGCGGCCGAGGAGGCCTGCGCGCCGGAGGAGGGAGAATGACCTGCGACATAGTCCTCGCCGGCGTCGGCGGGCAGGGCGTCCTCTCCATAACCGCCATCATCGCGGGAGCGGCCATGGCCGACGGGCTCAAGGTCCGCCAGTCCGAAGTGCACGGCATGGCCCAACGGGGCGGCGCCGTCTCGGCCCACCTGCGCATCTCCGACTCGCCGATTCGGGGCGACCTCATCCCATCGGGGGGAGCGGACATGATCCTCTCGATGGAGCCCGTCGAGAGTCTCCGCTACCTGTCCTTCCTCAAGCCCGAGGGCGTGATCGTCACCGCGGCGGAGAGCTACGTGAACATCCCGGACTACCCCGACCTGGACCCGATCGTCGAGGCCATAGGACGCCTGTCGCGCAGCCGCGTAGTCGCGGCCGCCGAGCTCGCGAGGAAGGCCGGGTCGTCGAGGGCCGTCAACATGGTCATCGTCGGCGCGGCGAGCTCCTTCATCCCCGTCGGCCGCGCAAGCATCGAGGAAAGCATCGCCCGCCTGTTCGGCGCCAAGGACGCCGGCCTCGTCGAGACGAACCTCAAGGCCTTCGCCGCGGGCCGGGCCGCGGGCGCCGAGGGCCGATGAGATGGCTATGCGATATTGGGACGAGGCGACGGAGACGATGAGCAGGGCCGATATCGAGCGACGCCAGCTCGAGGGCCTGCGGGCGGCCGTAGGGTCGGCCCTGAAGACGCCATTCTATCGGCCGCGGCTCGAGGGCGCGGGCATCGCGGGACCGGCCGACATAAGAAGCCTCGACGATCTCCGGCGCATACCCTTCACGACGAAGGACGATCTGCGAAAGGCCTTCCCTTACGGGATGCTCGCCGTGGACAAGAGCGACGTCGTGAGGATGCACGCCTCGTCCGGCACCACGGGGATACCGACGGTCATATACCTGACCGCGAAGGACATCGCGCGCTGGACCGACTACCTGGCCCGCTCCCTGACGGCGACCGGCGCGGATTCGAGCGACGTCTTCCAGAATATGATGACCTATGGCCTCTTCACCGGCGGCCTCGGGATGCATTACGGCGCGGAAAGGGTCGGCATGATGGTCATACCCGCGGGCCCGGGGAACAGCTCGCGACAGCTCAGGCTCATGAGGGACTTCGGGACGACGACGGTCCACGCGACGCCGAGCTACCTCCTCCACCTCCACTCGAAGCTGGCCGAGGAAGGCCTCGACCTCGGGGACCTCAAGCTCAAGCGCGCCTTCTGCGGGGCCGAGCCCTACACCGAGGACACGAAGAGGAAGATCGAGTCCCTCTTCGGCATCGAGGTATACAATTCCTACGGCCTGTCCGAGATGAACGGGCCCGGCGTGGCCTTCGAATGCGAGCGCCGCGACGGCATGCACCTTTGGGAGGACGGCTACATCCTCGAGATCGTCGACCGCGTCAGCCTCGAGCCGGTCCCCGACGGGCAGGCGGGAGAGATCGTGCTGACCATCCTGTGCAGGGAGGCCATGCCCATCCTCCGCTACAGGACTCGCGACCTCTCGTCGATCTACGTGGGTCCCTGCCCCTGCGGCAGGACGCACAGGAGGATCGCCCGCATAGCGGGCAGGACCGACGATATGCTGATAATCAACGGCATCAACGTCTTTCCTTCCCAGATCGAGGAAGTCGTCATGGCGATGCCGGAGGTGGGCAACAACTATCTCATCCTCGTCGAGAAGCAGGGCACGCTGGACCGCCTGACCGTGAAGGTCGAGGTCGGGCCGGGAATGTTCGCGGACGATTCGAGACCGCTGAACGCGCTGCGCGACAGGATACGGGCGCGGCTCCAGGCCACGATCTCGATCAACGCCCGCGTGGAACTGCACGAGCCGGGAATACTCCCGGTCTCTGAGGGCAAGGCCAAACGAGTGTTAGACGAGCGGGCGCGACTCTAGGAAGGGAGTGCAAGGGTCATGATCTGGAATCCCCAATTCGAGTGCCAGTCGAGCGAGGAGAGGAAGCTCCTCCAGCTCGCCCGCCTGAAGAATCTCGTGGAGACACTGCATTCGCGAGTGGCTTTCTATCGGGATAGGTTCTGGGCAGCGGGTGTCGGGCCCCGCGACCTCGAATCCCTGCAGGACATCTCGGCCTTTCCTTTTACCGTCAAAGACGATCTCAGATTGACCTACCCCTACGGCCTCCTCGCCTGCCCGGAGCCGGAGATCGAGGAGGTCCACATGTCCTCGGGCACGACCGGCGTCCCGGTCGTCGACGCCTATACGCGATACGACGTAGAGTGCTGGGAGGAGGCCATGGCGAGGACCTTGAGCGGCGCCGGCGCGACGAGGCACGACACGGTCCAGAACTGCTACGGCTACGGGCTCTTCACCGGCGGCCTAGGGGTCCATTACGGCGCCAAGCGGATCGGCGCCAACATCATACCCATGTCGTCGGGGAACACCCAAAAGCAACTGATGGTGATGCGGGACTTCGGCAGCACCATCCTGACCTGTACGCCCTCCTACGCCCTCTTCATGGCCGAGGAGGCGAAGGAAACCGGCTTCGACATCAAGGCGATGAAGGTCCGCGCCGGCTGCTTCGGGGCAGAGCCTTGGAGCGAGAACATGCGGAAGCAGATCGAGGCGGAGCTCGGCATCGACGCCTTCGACATCTACGGGCTTACCGAGATCACCGGGCCGGGCGTCGCCTTCGAGTGCGAGCGCAAGGACGGTCTGCACGTCAACGAGGATCTTTTCTACCCGGAGATAGTCGACCCCGAAACGGGGCGACCCCTTCCCGACGGGGAAAAGGGCGAGCTTGTGCTCACGACTCTCGTCAAGGAAGGGACTCCGCTCCTGCGCTACCGCACGCGGGACGTCACCTACCTCGCGAGGGGGACCTGCGGCTGCGGCAGGACCACGGCCAGGATACACCGTCTCTACGGGCGCACCGACGACATGCTCATCATCAGGGGAGTCAACGTATTCCCGTCCCAGATCGAGCATGCCCTCATCGAGATAGAGGGTACCGATCCGAACTACCTCATCGCCGTCGACAGGGGAGCTACCCATCTCGACGAGATCGAGCTCATGGTCGAGGTCAAGCGCGAACTGTTCTCGGACGAGACGAGGACCCTCGAGACGCTGAGGAGCAAGATAGAGTCCGTGATGAAGTCGAAGCTCGGGATCACGCTCCGGGTGAAGCTCGTCGAGCCCAAGACAATCGAGCGGAGCGTGGGCAAGGCCAAGCGCGTCATCGACCGGCGCGCGATATAGCGTCCTGTCGTGCGGGTCGCCTTCGTCGACCCGCGTATAGCGAGTCCCAAGGAGGGCGTCATGAGGATCCAGCAAATTTCGGTTTTCCTCGAGAACAAGACGGGGCGGCTCGCCGACGTCACCCTGCTGATCGCGAAGGCGGGCGTCAACATCCGGGCGATATCGATCGCTGACACAGCGGATTTCGGCATCCTCCGCCTCATCGTGGATCGGCCGCTCGAGGCCGCCGAAGCCATCTCGAGGGGCGGATTCACCACCAGGATGACCGACGTCCTCGCCATCGAGATACCGGACAAGCCTGGCAGCCTCGCGGCGGTCATGGAGATATTCAAGGAGACGGGGGTGAATATCGAGTACCTCTACGCGTCGCTGGAGAAAGACGCCTCGACTGCGGTGGTAATATTCAAGGTCGAGGACATCGATCACTGTCTGAAGATCGTGGCCGACCATAAACTCTCTACCATCGACAGTTTTTGAGCCCGCCGATGCGCCGGCTGCCGGACCTTGACCGCGCCCGGGACAGGCGCCTATAGTTAAGCGGATTTTCCCATGCCTCCCGCCCTAGACCGCGCCGAGCTCAAGGCCCTGCTCAGGAAGGCCGAGCTGTTCTCCAACCTCCTGGACGACGACCTCTCCTACGTAGCCGATCGCGTGGAGCTCATCGCCCTCCGCCCGGGCGCTTTCCTGTTCGGCAAGGGCGACAAGGCGCGGCGCTTCTTCATCGTCAGGTCGGGCGAGATAGGCATCTACCGGAACGAGGAGGGCGTCGCAGAGCGCGAGATGGCGCGCTACGTCGCCGGGGACGTGATCGGCGACTTCGACTTCGCAATAGGCTCGGCCATGGATGCCACGGCGCGCGCCGACACCGAGGCCCAGATCGTCGCCTTCCCGAGCGGCGGCATGGGCATGCAGGATCTGGCCAGGGAGAAGCCCGACGCGGCCTCCCGTATACTGCTGCGCTCCCTGTCCATGATCTCATCCCGCCTGCGCTCCACCCAGCGGCTCATTTCGGACAACTCTCCCTGGGTCCGCGAGCTCCGCCGTCAGATCTATACCGATCCGGGCACGGGCCTCTGGTCGCGGGCCTTCCTCGACGAGGAGCTGCACCGCAATCTCCATATGCCCACCTCGGTCGTCATGCTCAAGCCGGACCGTTTCAAGGAGCTCAACGACGCGCACGGCCACTCCGCCGGCGACGAGGCCATGGCCATGCTCTCCGGGGTACTCGTCGGGGAAACCGAGCGCCTCGGTCGAGGCTGGGCACTCCGACTGCGATCGAACGAGACGGCCATCGTGGTCCCGAGTTGCGGAGCCGGGGAGGCTACGGCGGCCGCCCGCCGCCTATCGGCGGCCATCGCGGAGATGGACGTGCCGGCGGCGCGGGGCACGGGCTTCTCCTTCACGGCGAGCATGTCCCTCGCGGTCTGGCCCGAGGACGGCGAGGACTGGAAGCGCCTCGTGGAGGACGCCTACGGCATCCTCACCAAAGCCTGGCGCGACGGCGGCGATCGCCTGTATCGCCTCAGGATCGTGGAGGGGAGGGCCTAGAGTGGGCGATTCCGACGGCGAGCGCGGCGGGGAGCGGATCCCCGACTTCCTGGCCGGCCTATCCCTCTTCAGGGATATGAGCGGCCTCGAGGTCAATGCCGTCTCGGCCTTCCTCGAGCCGCGACGATACGCCGAGGGGAGCGTCGTGTTCCGCGAGGGCGAGTCCGGCAAGGAGCTCTTCATTGTCCACTCGGGCCGTATCGGCTCCTACGTCACCCAGCCGGACGGGACCCGACGCGACGTGTACGAATTCGCGCCCGGCGTGCTCTTCGGCGAAATGGCCATAATCGAGGATGAGCCGCGGTCGGCCACCTGCTATGCGAAGGAAAATGCTGAACTCCTCGTCCTCGACGGGATCGATTTCTACCGCCTCGTTTGGGACCATCCCGTGATAGGCGTCAAGCTCCTGTCCTCGATGGCGCGCGTAATGACTGCCTGGCTCGACGAGGCATCCGGCTTCCTCGGCGGCCTCGTGCGCTGGGGCGAGGCCGCACGCCGTCGGGCGGTGACGGACGAGCTGACGGGGCTCTTCAACAGACGCTTCCTCGAGGAGACCATGAGCACGCGATTCGCCCGGGGCGCGGGCTCGTCGCGGCGCTGCGCGATGCTCATGCTCGACATAGACCATTTCCGCGACATCAACGCGGCCCACGGCCAGGCGGGCGGCGACGCTGCGATCGCCGCGGCGGCGGCCGCCTTCGCCCCGCTGATCCGCGAGGGAGAGGTAGGATCGAGACTCTCGGGCGACGAGTTCGCGGTATTCCTGCCGAACGGCGCCATCGAGCGCGCGCTCGAGCTCGGCGAGGCGATGCGCGCGACCGCGGAGGCGCTCAGCATAGAATACCGCGCCGCGCCGGACGCGCGGACGGCGGCGGCTCCGCCTGCCTGCGCGAAGATCACGGTGAGCATCGGAGTCGCGGCGAGCCCAGAGCATGCCTCGACGCCCGAGGAACTCGTCGCGGCCGCGGACAAAGCCCTCTACAAGGCCAAGGAAGGCGGCCGCAACCGCGTCGAGCGAAATTGAGGCGCCGGCCTCACGATCGCCGCGACCTGTCCGCCTCCTCGTCAGCCGGGGACGGCCCCGTCGGTGGCCGGCAATCGCTCGAGGTCGAAAGGCGTGGCCTGGTAGACGTAATAGTTGAGCCAATTCGCGTACAAGAGGTGCGCATGGGAGCGCCAGGTCATCAGCGGAGGCAAGCGCGGGTCGTCGCCCGGGAAATAGTTCGCGGGCACCTTGATCGGTAGGCCCCTCGCGACGTCGCGGTCGTACTCGGCCTTGAGCGTCAGGCGATCGTACTCGGGATGGCCGGTGACGTAGACCTCTCGACCGTCCTGCGACGCCGCGATGTAGACGCCTGCCTCCTCCGACGTCGCAAGGAGCTTGAGAGCCCGTTCCGTCTCGATATCCTCCCTGCGCACGTCGGTATAGCGCGAGTGCGGCGCGAGAAAGACCTCGTCGAAGCCGCGCAGCAGAGGATCCTTCAGGTCCAGGGCCCGGTGATGGAAAAGCCCGAACATCTTCTCCGGGAGCGGATACTTCTTGATGCCGTAGTGGTAGTAGAGCCCCGCTTGGGCGCCCCAGCAAATGTGGAGGGTGGACCAAACTTTCTTTCGGGACCATTCCATCAGGGCGGAAAGCTCGGGCCAGTAGTCGACCTCTTCGAAGGGAAGGGTCTCGACCGGGGCTCCGGTGATCACCAGCCCGTCGAAGCGCTCGTCCAAAATGCGCTCCAGGGGCTCATAGAAGGCCTCGAGGTGCTCGATCGGGGTATTCTTCGATTCGTGGCTGCCCATGCGCACGAAGCTTATATCCACCTGGAGCGAGGTATTTCCGAGAAGCCTGAGCAGCTGCGTCTCGGTGACCATCTTCGTCGGCATGAGGTTCAGCACCGCGATACGAAGAGGCCGGATGTCCTGATGGGCGGCCCGGTCGTCCGCCATGACGAAAATATTCTCCTCGGCCAGCTCCAGCCTAGCCGGCAAGTCGTTCGGTACCCTCACCGGCATCGATTATCTCCTCCCTCGACCTTGGACAGCATCTTCGTGAAGACCTCGCAGGTATAGCATTCGTCCTCGGCCTCGCCCGCCTTCGCGTCGTCCGATACCGAGCCCTTGACGCCGGCGCAGAGCCTGCCTGTGAAGAACCAACAGAAGCGACCCTCCTTCGCGACGTAGGCGACGCATTTCGTGCGAAGGTCCTCGGGACAGTTCTTCGAGGTCCAACAGGGCTCCTGGGCCTCGATCTCATCCTCGTTCAATTTGAAGAGGAGGAAGTAAAGGAGCCGCTCGACGTGGCTCGGGACGTTGCGCCATCCCTGCTCGTAGCTCTCCACGGCCTTTTGGGACAGGCCGAGAAGCTCGGCGAGTTCCCTTTGGCTCTTCCCCAACGAGGCTCGCAAACGGGCGAAATCCCCCCCGCTCATGCGACCGCGGCGACCGACGACGCCGCCGCGATCCCCCTCCTGGGAATCGTCTATCGAAGCTAAGGGCTCCGCTCTTTTTTTGGCAGCAGGCATCTTGACAAGCCTCCCTCGAATGCCACAAAGTGGTACTGCTACATTGTGGTATAATTAACGCAAAATGGCAAGGGGGAACAGAAGATGAGTATCGACGGTCTTCCCAGGAATCGCCCATGCGGCTGCGAAGGCCCCGCCATCGAGCGGGGCATCAAATAGCCAGAGACCGACCAAAGCGTCGCGCACGCGAACGCAGAACCTTACGCTTACGGAGAATACCATGGCCGAGCAAAACAAACAGGGCTTCGACACTGCTACGATCCACGCGGGCCAGAGCCCGGATCCGACCTCGCTGTCCCGCGGGCTGCCGATTACCAGGACTAGCTCCTTCGTGTTCAAGAGCGCAGAGCATGCCGCCAACCTCTTCGCCCTCAAGGAATTCGGCAACATCTATACCCGACTCACAAACCCTACGAACGCTGTGCTCGAGGACCGCGTGACCGCGCTGGAAGGGGGAGCCGCTTCGGTGACGGCCGCTTCCGGAACGGCCGCGATCTTCAACACTATCGTCACTATAGCCAAGGTGGGCGACGAGATCCTTTCGGCCTCCAACCTCTACGGCGGCACCTATACCCTCTTCGACGCCATTCTCCCCGACCTCGGGATCAACACCAAGTTCGTCGACGTCAAGGACCCCCAGGGCTTCGAGAATGCCATCACTTCCAAGACCCGACTGATCTTCATCGAGACGATCGGCAACCCGGTCCTCGACGTTGCGGACATTCCCGCCATCTCGAGGATCGCCAAGAAGCACAAGCTCCCCCTCGTCGTCGACGCCACGTTCACCACTCCATACCTCCTCAACTCGATCGAGCTTGGAGCGGACATCGTCGTGAACTCCCTGACGAAGTGGATCGGCGGCCACGGCACGGCGATCGGCGGCATCGTCACCGACGCTGGGTCCTTCGACTGGTCCGACCCCAAATTCTCCCTCTTTACCCAGCCCGACAAGAATTACCACGGCCTTCGCTGGGGCATCGACCTTCCCCCGGAGCTTCGGAGGATAGCGTTCGCCCTCCGCAACCGCACGGTACCCCTCCGGAACATCGGCGCCTGCCTCTCCCCCGACAATGCCTGGATATTCCTCCAGGGCCTCGAGACCCTCAACCTCAGGATGGAGCGCCATTCCGCGAACGCCCTCGCGGTGGCGGAGCATCTCGCGAAGCATCCCAAGTCCACCTGGATCCGCTATCCCGGCCTCAAGAGCGATCCCGCCTACCCCATCGCCAAGAACCTGCTCAAAAAGGGCTTCGGCGGCATGGTAGTATTCGGAGTCAAGGGAGGCAGGCCTGCGGGAGAGAAGTTCATCGAGAGCCTGCGGCTATTCTCCCACCTCGCGAACGTCGGCGACGCCAAGTCCCTCGCCCTCCATCCGGCGAGCACATCTCACTCGCAGCTCTCCGAGGAGCAGCAGAAGGAGGCAGGGCTCACTCCCGACCTCGTCCGCCTGTCCGTCGGCCTGGAGAGCCTCGAGGACATCACCGGAGATCTGGACCAGGCGCTTGCGAAGACCTGATCAATTTGTCGAATCCGGGAGGGAGGAGCCCATCCCCGAGCAGGCTCCTCCTTCCCCTTCCAACGGCGCTCGAGGAAGGCTCGACGGCATCGGGGCACGCTCGGGCAGGCCGCCGCTGCCTAGATGCTCGTCTCCTGCGACTCGAAGAGCCATGTCGAGAGGTAGCGTTCGCCGGTATCCGGAAGGATGACGACGATCGTCTTACCGAAGCTTTCCGGGCGATTGGCGATCTGAATGGCGGCCCAAAGAGCCGCACCCGAGGAGATACCGACCAGGATGCCTTCATCCTTGGCTAGATTGCGGGCGGTCGTCCCGGCATCCTCGTGCTTCACCGTGATGACCTCGTCTACGGTCGCCCGATTGAAGACCTTGGGCACGAAGCCCGGCCCGATCCCCTGGATCTTGTGCGGGCCGGCGCGGCCCTCGGAAATGACGGGAGAGTCGGCTGGCTCGATCGCAAAGGACTTGAGGCTCGGCTTCTTGACCTTGAGGGCCTCGGAGACTCCGGTGATGGTGCCGCCCGTCCCCACGCCGCCCACGACGATATCGACCTTGCCCTCGGTATCGCGCCAGATTTCCTCGGCTGTAGTCTTGCGGTGGATCTCGGGGTTGGCCGGATTGTCGAACTGCATGGGAATGAAGGAATTCGAGGTCGAGGCCGCGAGTTCCTCGGCCTTGGCGATAGCTCCCTTCATGCCCTTGGAGCCCTCGGTCAGGACGAGCTCGGCCCCATAGGCGGCGAGCAGTTTGCGGCGCTCCATGCTGAAGGTCTCGGGCATCGTGAGGATGATGCGGTAGCCCTTGGCCGCCGCGACAGCGGCAAGGGCGATGCCGGTATTGCCGCTCGTGGGCTCGATGATCACGGAGCCTTTTTTGAGCAGGCCGCGCCGCTCTGCATCCTCGATCATGGCGAGGCCGATCCGGTCTTTCACGCTCGAGAAGGGATTGAAGGATTCGAGCTTCGCAAGCAGGGTGACTTTGGACTCCGGCCCTCCGGCCCGCTCGAGAACGTGGATCTTTACGAGAGGTGTATTCCCGATTAGGTCGGTAATCTTCTCGGCATAGGACATTGTAAACTCCTTTGAATGATTCGCCTGGGGAAGCCCATTCGAAGCGAATGGCTTTAGATCGAGTAATCCGCGGCGCGCGGTGTAGCCGCGTCGCCGACGCTCACGCCCGTGAGATAGTCCCGAATGGCCTTCTCGAGGCCGGTCCAGATCGGGAGGGTCGGGCAATCGGCTGATTGGGCGCATAGCTCGGGACGATCGGTACACTCGAGGAGGGACGAGCGCCCCTCCAATACCTCCACGACTTCCATCACGGCGATCTCGCTAGGCGATCGAGCGAGCTCATAGCCGCCCTTGGCCCCTCGGGCCGACCTGATGACGCCAGCGTTACGGAGCGGGACGACGAGTTTCGCGAGATAGGTTTCAGGAATCCCTTGGCGCTCGGCTATCGATCCGAGATCGATTGGACCATCGGTCCCACGCTGCGCGAGATCGATGAGAAAACGAAGGCCATATCGCGAGCGAGTGGATATGAAGCTCACAATCTCCCCCTAACCAGACCATAATAGGATTGTTTAGAATCCGGATAAAAGTCAAGAGGATTTGATGCCATACAGTCCGTCAAGCACCGCCCTCGTTCCAAGTCCCGAGCCCATTGTGAAAAAATGGAGGCAAGGAGCGCCCGCTTCCAGAAGCTGCCGGGCTAGCCGGACGGTCCATGCGATGCCCGCGGCCCGCTCCTCGGAAGGGCTGCGCGCCTCGGAGAGCGCGAGCACAAGGGCCCGAGGCAGGTCGACGAAGAACGTCCGCGGTATCGAGGCGAGCGAGCTGGCCCTGAGCACCGGTTTGATGCCGGGCACGACGGGAACATTGATGTCGAGGTCGGACAGACTTTGGACGAGATCCGAGTAATGGCGCGCCTCGAAGACCATCTGCGTAACTACGAAACTCGCTCCCGCTTCGATCTTTTCCTTCAGACGGAGTATGTCGGCCTCGAGGTTCGGAGCCTCGAAGTGCTTCTGCGGATAGCCGGCTACGCCAACGGAAAAGGAAGTCGGCCTCCCCTCCGACGGGGGTGTGTAGCGTCCCGCGTTGAGCGAGGCTACATGGGCGACCAGATCGGCCGCGTGGACATAGTCCGCCTCGCCTTCCTCGCACGCCTCCGAGCCGCGCAGGCTGCGGAGGCCAGGAGGCGAATAGCGTTCGTCGCCGCGAACGACGAAGATGTCGCGGAAGCCCGCGTAGTGGAGATCGATGAGGAGGTCCTCCATTGCGAGCCGGTCGGCTCCCGATGCGACCAAATGCGGAACGGCCTGAACCCGGAACTCCTCTCGGATCGCCACGGCGGTTCCGAGGGTTCCCGGCTTGGTCCTTAGGGCGACGCGCGCCGGACCTTTGAGCGAATCGGCCCAGGCCTTGCCGGCCGGATGGTCGGTGACGCTGACGAAGGCGGGCCTATGGGGCATTATCAGCTCCACGGCGCCCTTTATCTCCTCGATGTCGCCGCCGCGGGCGGGGGGAATAATCTCTATCGATATGCGGCCGCCTTCGGCAAGGGACTGCATGACACTATCCATATCCGCAATATTACGCCATTCCGCCCGCTTTCGCGAGAGTCGATAGTCGTACGAGCCTCGGCTTGGGCGCGAGCGGGGGCTCGCGAGGGGAGAGTCGCCCGCCGAAAAGCGCCTCGTGCGCCACCTTGAGAGCCTCATCGCCGCGCGAGGCCTCGACAAGGACGCGAAAGGAAGCCGTGTCCGAGCCGGGGATGAAGGCCCGCGCCCGAAAGCCGCTCGCCTCGAAGGCCTTGATCACTAGGGCCGCCGATTTGGAGGCCGAGCCGGAGCCCGCGACGGTGATTTCGGCGCTGCCCATCGGACCTTGTTTGAGCGCCAGGGCGCGGGGCCCCTGGATGCCCCAGGCCTTGCCAGGGCCTATGCAAGTCCGAGCCATGGAGGAGGGGCCGCCCAGTATACGCAGCGGAACGCCGGCGGCGCGCAGAGGCGCCACGCAAGGCTGATGGAGTATGCTCGCCCCGCCCTGCGCCAGGGCCTCCGCTTCTTCGTAGCTGAGTTCCGCGACCAGCCGCGCGCCATGGACGAGCGAAGGATCGGCGGTATAGAGCCCGGCGACGTCCTTGATGAGGTCGCAGCTCATCGCGCCGAGACAGGCCGCGATGACTGCGGCGCTGTAATCCGAGCCGCCGCGTCCGAAAAGCCGATGCACCCCGTCCTCGCCGACGCCGTAGAAGCCCGGAACGACCGCCGCATCGCGGGACCCGAGGGCGGCCCGAATGCGCGGCGCGGAGGCGCCGATGTCGGCGAGGGCGTACTCCGATCCTTCCTTGACGCTGCGGGCGATCAGTCCGAGCTTGCCGGGCTCGATGACGGGCGCGGGCCTTCCGAGCGATGCCAAGGCAAGGGACAGGCATACTGCGGAAAGCCGCTCGCCCGTCGCCAGGATTCTGGCGCGCCTCTCGGGCCCGTCCATGCTCGTTCCGCATCCTTCCGGGGCGGGGCCTCCGCTTCCGAAGAGCGCATCAAGGCCGCCGAGCAGACGGCGGATTTGCATGAGGGCGGCCGCCTCCGCGGCGGGCGGGGCCTCGAAGGCCCTCGCGAGCCTTCCGTACTCCTCGCCCATCCTGCGAATGAGCGCCGAGGGTCGCGCAGTCGAGGAAAGGGCCGCCCCGAGCCTGTCCGTCACGCCTTTCAAAGCCGAGACTACGACGACGAGAGGGTCTTTATAGCCATCGAGGATTTCGAGAATCGCTTCGGCGTCGCCGGGGCCGCGAAGCACGGAACCACCGAGCTTGATGACGGTATGCTTCATGATGATCGCTTCCTTCATGTTGATGGTTTGGACTGTAGACCCGGGCGCCATTCGCTCCGCGTCTTCGGAGCGAACCTCGGGGGTGCTATCCCGAGTTCGCAGGACGCCCGGGGCGTCACATCATCATGGAGGAGTTGTAGTAGGCGGTGAGGTGGGACGAAGGGGCGGCTGTCGTGGATCGAGTATCGCGCATATCCGCCTCCTTCATGACGTCAGCATAATTAGAAACCAGCGCGGGGTCAAGCCTCGCCGATCGGTTCGGATCGTTGACCATGGCTCTCCAGACGTCATAGAGTGGGCCATGCACAAGTATCTCATCGAAGGCGGATTCCCCGTCAAGGGAAGGATCAAGGCTAGCGGCAACAAGAACGCTGCCCTCCCCTGCATAGCGGCGACCGTCCTGGCCGGCGCGCCGGTCATCCTGCGCAACGTGCCCGAAATAGAGGACGTCCAGGTGATGCTGGACGTCCTCAGGCAGCTCGGGGCCCTGGTGGAGCCGTTCGGCCCGAACGCCTGGAGGGTCGATCCTGCCTCGCTGGATCGCCACGACGTCCCGCCCGAGGAGGCGCGCAAGGTCAGGGCTTCGATACTCTTCGCCGGTCCCCTCCTCGCCCGTTTCGGTAAAGTCGAGCTGCCGCCCCCGGGGGGCGACGTGATAGGCCGGCGGCGCATCGACACCCATGTCCTCGCCCTCGAAGAGCTCGGGGCGCGCGTCGATATCGACGGAGCGATCCGATTCATGGCCAATAAGCTTGTCGGCGCCGATATATTCCTGGACGAAGCTTCGGTGACGGGTACCGAGAACGTCGTGATGGCCGCCGTCCTCGCCGAGGGCCGCACGACCATCCGCAACGCAGCGAGCGAGCCCCACGTCCAGGACCTCTGCCGGCTCCTCGTCGCGATGGGCGCCAGGATCGAGGGCGTAGGCTCCAATGTGCTCGAGATCGAGGGCGTCGGGGAGCTGGGGGGGGCCGATTTCTCGATTGGCCCCGACTATATGGAGATCGGCTCCTTCATCGGCCTCACGGCGGTCACCCGCGGCGAACTCGAGATCGAAGGCGTCAAGCCCGATGACCTCCGGCCGCTCAAGGTCGCCTTCGGTCGCCTGGGCATCAGCTGGGACCTCAAGGGAAGCGTCCTCCTCGTCCCCTCCGGTCAATCCATGCGCGTCATCGCCGACATAGGAGGCCAAATTCCTAAGATCGACGACTCTCCCTGGCCGGGCTTCCCGCCCGACCTCACCTCCATCATGACGGTAGTCTCCACGCAGACCGAAGGCACCGTCCTCATCCACGAGAAGATGTTCGAGTCGCGGATGTTCTGGGTCGACAAGCTCATAGGCATGGGGGCGAAGATAGTGCTCTGCGACCCGCACCGGGCAGTGGTCTCGGGGCCGTCGAGACTCCGGGGCGACTCCCTCACCTCGCCCGACGTACGCGCCGGCATGGCCATGGTCATAGCTGCGCTCTGCGCCGAGGGCACGAGCGCGATACACAACGTCTATCAGATCGAACGGGGATACGAGAACATATGCGAGCGTCTCCAGGGGATCGGAGCGAGGATCCGGAGGACGGAGGACTGCTAGGGCCTCGGCCGAGTCGTCAATTCCGCGTACGCGGCCTGGAGCTCTCGAAACCTCTCTCCATCGTCGCCCGGCAGGGCGTCGGGATGGAGGAGCCTCGACAGACGCCTATAGGCGCGCCTGGTCTCCGCGAGAGGAGCGCCGGGTTGGAGGCCTAGCACGGTCCAAGGGTCGCGCGTGCCGGGGAAGGCCCTGAGCCTCGCCGCCAGCAGCTCCCGCGCTCTCAATCCGCAATCTCCCAAGGCCGCTCGGAGGACGAACTCGTCCTCCGGCTCCAATCTCGGGCGGCCGATCGCGGCGAGCGCGTAGGCCCAATCCCCCAGGAGCCGACGCGCTATATCGGAGTCCGAAGTCGCAAGCCTCTTCGCGAGGCCCGGCAAATCGGGAAGGGCGCAGCGCGAGGCCACGTCCGCGATGCGCTCGGCCTCGCGCCGCGCTCGGGCGGCCCAAGGGAGAGACGCATCGAAAAAGGCCCCGAAGAGCGCTCGCCTCTCGTCGCGGTCCGCGAGGCCGGGCCATTCGCCGCGAAGCGCAAGGCAGGCGGCTGCAGCAAATCCTTCAATTGGCTCGGGCGGAGCGCAGCCTTCGGGGCGGGAGAGGAAGGCCGATATCGCGGCGCGCGACCGGGTCTCCAGCCTGGCCGCGTCGAGCATTGCCCCGATGAGGAGTCCCGCCGCGAGCCCGAACCATCCGGCGAGAAGCCCCGCGCAGGCGCCCGCGAGGGCGCAGAGGCGAGGCTCCAAGACGGCTATGGTGCCTTTCCTAATCGACGCCGGCGACATCGACATCACGGGCCCCGGCCATGAGGAGCACGGCGAGGAAGAGGACCATAGTCCGAATTCCGGCGGCCAGGAGGAGGGAAGAGAGGCCGGGAGCGATTCTCGCCGACCAATCGGAGATGAGAACATCGATCCTCGACGATATCAGGAAGACGGGGACCAAGGCGGCGGCCATGAAGGGAGCCAGCGCGTAGAGCCCCTTGGGAAAACCGGCTCCACGCCTCCGGAAGCGCCCTCCCGCGAGAGCGCCGAGCGCGGCGGCCGTGAATACCGCGAAGGGAAGGGCGCTTCTGGCCAGTAGGTCGTCTACGATGGGGCCCGAGTCTATCCCGTAGGATTTGGCGTCGCCGACCGCCTTCCACTCATCGACGAGAGACAGGGTCGATGGATCGACGCGCGATGCCAGGGCGCGATAGGCGTTCTCGGGAACGAGGGGCAGCTCCAGGAGGCTGGCCGGGCCGGAGACGGGTCCCACGCTCCAGCTCGGCTTATAGACATTCGAGGGCCTGTCCCTCTCGACGCAGACGAGGAGGATCTTGCCGTCGGTGAGCTTGGCGTAGGGACTCCTGACCAGAGCCCTCGGAGTCCCTCCTCCCGCCTCCAGGTACTCGAATTCGCGGAAGTACAGGGCGCCTGCGGACCAGGCCGCGTCCTTGGCGGCGATCATGTCGAGGTGCATTGCCTTGCCGAAGCCTCTCCCCGCGCCCGAGGCGGAGGGGACCCGAAAGAGGATGTCGGGCACGGGGAAGTACGAAATGGCGCCGTCGACCTCATCCTTGAAGAAAGCGGCCTTTTCCGTCTCGGTCAGGCTCTCCGCCAAATAGCGCCTTACGTCCGGATCGTCGGCATGCTTGGCGTCCGCAAGCTCCTTGAAGACGCGGTACGCGCCTACGGGATCGCCCGAGCGCAAAAGACCGTAACCCTCGAGCTTGCGCGAGTAGAAGGCGGCCCTTTCCCGGTCGGTGGGGTCCGTGCCGCGCGAGTGGAGCTCTTCCCACGAGGTCGCGGCCAGACGCCTGGCGTCGGTATAGGATGGATCGAGTCGCGCGGCCGTCGACGCATACCAGTTCGCGCTGAAGTAGTCGCCCTTCTCCGCGAAGGTCAGCGCCTTGAGGTAGAAGTCCTTGGCCGCGACGGGTTCCTTGGGTTGGACCAGCTCGGGCGCCTGCTGCGGAAGCGATGCCCGCTTGACCTTCAGCTCGGCCGCGGACAGCCGCGACTCCAACTCCCCGACCCTGGGATCCTGCCTCGAGATCGCCTGACAAACCCCGAGCTCGGCCCTCGAGCGTTCGAGATCGCCGGACTCCAGGCCCGCCCTCGCGGCGTCCAGCGAGGAGGAAAAGGTCGCGCTCGCCCAACGGATGCCGGACCTCGTCGCCTCGACTTGGGGACCGGCCATGAGCGCGCCTGCCGCCAGAAAGGCCGAGAGGATCACCGCGGGGACGATGGCTCCCTGCACCAGCTCCTCGGCCTTGCCTTTCGACGAGCCCAAGGCCATCGCGAGGCCGAGGAATTGCAATCCCGCGAGGGCGCCCAGGAATCCGTGCAAGGCCTCGACCGACTCCCATTTGAGGGCGAAGGCGGGCACGATCCGGTTCGCCGAATAGATAGCCATGGCATAGCCGAGGAAGCAGGCGAAGGCGATGATATCTATGAGGATCGCGACGCCGAAGATCCTCCGGCCGCTAATCAAGGGGGCGCCTCCTGCGTCGAGGCGCGCCGGTCTCCGCCGCCCCCAGGGCAAGCCCGAGGATCCCCTCGACGGCCGCAAGAAGAAGGGGGCCGGACAGCGGAAGCCCGAGGCGCCTCGCCAGGGATTCCATCCTCCCCAGGATGGCGCTTCCGGAAAGGACAGCGTCGAGAGCCACCAGAGCCGCAAGGCCGGCGGCGGCGAGCAGGGCATTGGCGAGAGGCCATCCGGTTATCCGGCAGAGGAATCGGAACCCTATTGCCAGGAGGAGAAAGCCCCCTGCAGCGGCGAAGACGGGAAAAAGGGACGCGCCGTCCATCGAGTCCAATCGATCCCAAATCCAGGAACCCGAGAAGACGGAGGCCTCCGGAACGAGGGCGAAGGGGCGCGAAGAGGGAAGGGCCGTCCGATAGCTCCTGCCTTGGATGTCGATCTCGCCGGTCGAAGGATCGATGGCGGCTCGCGGCACGTAGGCGAGACGCGGATAATCCGAGCCGAAATCGACGGCGACCGCATCTAGCACTTCGCCGCCGGCGAAAGAGCCGATCCACAAGGCGACGCGATCCTGTTGCTCGGCCGTTCCGGGGGGGATCAGGGGGAGGGCTTTGGAGCCCCCCCTAGTCGAGCTTGCGACCGCTTCTCGCAGAAGGGGCAGCCTTCGAAGGCCAATGCCGAAAGTCAAGAGGATGGCTCCAAGGAAAAAAAGGCCGAGCCAACCAGCCACACGACTCCTGATCCTCAGCTCGAAGGAGAAAAAGGCCAAAAAAAGGGTAAAAACAGCTGCCAAAGGCACGAGATCTAGAGCCGCTTTCGCTGCACTCTTGTAAATCGCCCCGGAATCGACCGAAGGAGCGCTGATTGACGTCGAAGCCCCTGCTGCGAATGAAATTAGGACGAGGATAATAGCGAATTCAAGGCAGGCGCGGCCTATTACTCCGAGCCAAACTTTCATCGCAGCACTGTAGCATGGCGGCCAGTCAGCTGCAAGCTTGCTCGGTTTTCAGGTCCTCCGCACAAGTTATCCACAAGATTTCTTTTGAATCGATTTTCAAAATCATTTGTGGGAAACGAAATTAAAAATCCAGAAAAATTCTCCAGAATTATCGCCAAGACCTGATCGCTTTAATAATCATTTACCAGAGAAGATATTAAACATCGAGAAGCAAAGAAATCCTTAGTATTGGGATCAGGGTTCTTTATCGCCGTATACTTTTTAATACGATATACCAAAAAACCGAGAATAATCCTCATGAATCACACAACTTATCCACAAGCCTCGACCTCCATCCGATAGCCGAAGCCTCGGATCGTATGGAGCTTGGACCCGAGTCCGGTTTCGACGATTTCCATTTTGCGCCTGAGGGAGATTATGCAATGGCTCAAGGCGTAGCCTTTCGCGCAAGCGGAGTCCGAAACGGCATTGGAGGCGATATCGCGCGGGACCGGAAGAGGGGCATTCCTGAGAAGGAGGCTCAAAAGGCCTCTCTCGCATTCACTGAGCTCGATAGCGCCGGAGTTCCCTACTAGGCGCGTAGCTCTGAGCTCGAAGAATCTGCCTCCGACTGAGAACCTTCCCTTTGCCAATCGGCAGACACGTACCCGAAGCTCGAGAAGGCCCCAGGGTTCCCGCAGATAATCCGCGCATCCTCGATCGAAGGCAGCTTCCATGAGTTCCACGGGTCCATAGGCGATGAAGCCGCTTTGAATACCCGAATAGGCCAGGGATGCACGCGGTAAAGATAGAAAGTACTCGGCAGGAAGCACGACGAAGTCCGGACAGGGATCGTCCAACCTCGGAGGACCGCCCAGGATTACCTGAGCCCTACCGGATTTTTCGGGGACCGAGGGCCGATTGCGGTCGGCATAGGAGGAATAGGGTTCGCGGTCGGCCAAAAGGCGTATCGTCACGCGCTAAGCGAAGCTCGAGGCCCTTACGGCGCCGGCGTCTGGCCGACCCCCGGAGCTCCGCCCGCGTCCTGGGTGAGCATCTTGCGCTTCAGATCCTCGAGCATGGCGTCGGCGCCGGCCCCTTCGGAAGACTCGAGTTGGGCGAACTGCTTCTCGAGGCTGGCCCCGCTCGTCGCGTCCTCCAGCTCTTTGGCGGCCTCGGTCCTGGCCTCAAGCTCGTCCACCTTCTTCGACATCCGCTCGAAGGTATCGAAGGCGCTCTTGTTCCCGGAGATGCTCGACATCGTCTTGTTTATCTTATCCTGGGCTTCGGCGCGCTTGGCCCTGGCGATGAGGATGTTCTTCTTGCGGGAAGCTTCGTCGATCTTGTTCTGGAGCTCGCGGAGCGAGACTTTGAGCTTCTCGACGGAATCTCTCTGGGCCTGCCACTGAGTATCGAGCTGGGTGGCGTAGCCTTCGTACTCTTGCTTTCGGACGAGGGCCTCCTTGGCGAGATCGTCGCGATTCGCCCGCACGGCCAGCATGGCTTTCTTCTCCCAATCTTCCGCCTGCCTCTTGTTCTCAGCGGCCTCGCGCTCGAGCTTCTTCTCGTCCGCGATCGCCATCGCGACGGCCTTCTTGGACTCGATCATCTGTTCGTTCATGTCGAGAAGCAGCTGATTGAGCATTTTCTCGGGATTCTCGGCCTTGCTGATCAGATCGTTTATATTTGAGGAGACCACGGTCTTGAAGCGGTCGAATATACCCATGTCTCGGTCCTCCTAATCGTCCATGTAGCGGGAGAGCAGGGGGTAATGCTCCGAAAGGGCGAAGCCGATCGCGTCGAGCGATGCCTCGAACTCTTCCTTATCCATAGTATCGTACTCGAGCGTGTCCATCAGGACAATCTCGTCTCCGTCGATCGCATAGGCGCCATGCAGGAGACCGGAGTAATTGAGCTTCAACAGCTCGTAGAAGAAGGCCTCCCGATTCTTCGACGGAAGGCGCATCGCGTTGGCCCTGACCATTACCACGGGCTCGGCATAGGACACCACGATCCCGGGAAGACCCTTGCCAGGGTCCTCCACCAGCCATGTGCCTTCCTGCGGCTCTTCGTACGAGATCCCGAGGGAGATCAGATATGCCTCTACTTTGTTGAGTCCTGGCATGGCGTTCCTCCTCGCGACCGGAAAGCCGAAGGTGACGGCTTTAGCCCAAGAAGACCTGTCCCGAATTATCTATGGCGAGGATGGTCTTGCATTCAGAGCATCGGAAGCGCCCCGGCCTGGCGGCCTTGAGCTTCTTATTGCAGATCGGGCATGAGAAGATCTTGGGGAACACCGACGCCGTCGCCGTCTGGTCGCCCGCCTGGAAGAAGGCAGTGGCCTCCTCCAGATTGTCCTTTATATTGAAGAACTGGGAGAAGCCCAGTAGCTGGAAGACTTCGTACACTTTCGGCTGGATCTCGAGAAGGACGATATCCCCGCCTCTCGGCTTCACGGCCTTCAGGAATGCGGTGAAGGAGCCTATGCCGGTCGATGAAACGTAATTGAGGCCGCCGCAGTTGAAGATGAGGCGGATGAAGCCGGCGTCGATCGCCTTCCCCACGCGTTTTTGGAAGAAGTTGGAGTTATAGGTGTCGATATAGCCGGTCAGGAAGAGGGCGAGGCAGTTTTCCACGGGGTCGACTTTCTGGAGGCGGATCTTGAGGCTGTCGTCCTTTTCGTCGTCGAAGCCGGGAACGATATCGTTATTGTTCGGCATAGTGCTCCTCTCAGCCCCTCTAATGCATAATCACAATCATTGTAAAAGCATATTAGCGCTCTCGTCAATGCGTTGTCAAATCGGGCCGGCAGGCCTTCACTGGATTATCGGCCTCGAAGCGATGGAACTATATGATCTCAAAAGGAAAGGCCGCCGTCGAGGGCCACGATCGCCCCGGAGGCAAGACAAGGATCGGCCTCGATGAGACCGACAGCCGCCGCCGCTATCCCCGCCGGGGACGCCAAGCGCCCGCCCGGGGCGCGGGCGCGGAGTGTCTCCCTCTCGGTCTCGCCGAGATACTCGGTATCGACGAGTCCCGGGCAGACGAGGACGCAGCCCACGCCGCGCGAGGCTCCTTCCGCCGCGACGGACTTCGCGAGGACCGCCAGGCCCGTCTTGGCCGCCGCATAGGCCGCGTTGGACGAATACGACCGTATCCCGTCGGTCCGCGAGCCCCCGAAAAGCAGGATCCTTCCCCAGCCTCTCGAGGCCATCGCCGGCAGGACGGCGGAGCACAGGGCGCCGGGAAGGGCGAGGTCCAGGAGGGCGAGGCGCTCCCAGTCGGCGAGGCTGGTACGGGCGAGGCCTTTGCGGACGAAGGGCCCGAAGGCTACCGCGAGGATGTCGATGTCGCCCAAGCCCGGAAGGGACTCGACGAGCCGCGCCAACCCATCGATAGGATCGCTCAGATCCAGGAGGAAGCCGTCCGCCCCGGCTCCAAGGCGTCTGAGCTCGTCCAAGGCGGAATCGAGCCTTTCGCGCGAGGAGCCTCCATGGACTAGGACATGGACTCCCCTCTTCCCGAGCTCCAGGGCTACGGCCCTGCCTATGCCACCGGTACCGCCGACGACGAGGGCTCGCCTGCTTTCAAGGGCATGGGACTCGTCTTGCGCCGCACTCATGTCGTCATTATTATTACCGCCGTTTCTGGCGCGAGCGCAAGGAGAAGAAGTGGACGAGCCGGACCTTTCGCGATTCGCGGTCGTGCTCTGCCGGGCCGAGGAGGGAGGCAACGTAGGGTCGGTCTGCCGCGCGATGAAGACGATGGGCCTTTCGCGGCTGGTACTGGCCGGCTGCCCCGACTTCGAGGCCGACCGCGTCAGGATGATGGCGGTACACGCGTCCGACGTCTTCGAATCCGCCGAATCTTTTCCCGACTTGGGCTCGGCCCTCGCCGGCTTCTCGCTCTCGGCGGGTTTCACGAGGCGCCGAGGCGAACGTCGCAAGGCCTTTTCCCTGAGCGCCGAGGATTTCGCCGCGATGGCCCTGCGCAGGCCGGCGGGCGGCGACGGCCCCGCCGTCGCCCTGGTCTTCGGAAACGAGAGGACAGGACTGACCGAAGCCGAGCTGGGCCTTTGCTCGCTGGCCGCCCACATCCCCAGCGCGTCGGCCTTCCCATCGCTCAACCTCGCCCAGGCGGTCCAGGTGGCCTGCTACGAGCTTCGGCGCCAGGCCATCGGAGAGAGGGACGGAAGCGCGTCGCCGGTATCGCGCTCGGAAGTCGAGGAGTCGGTTGCGCGCATCGCTGGATATCTGCGCTACCTAGGCTTCTTCAAGGTTACGCGCGATCGCGGCCTCTCGGCATTCCTGCGGGACAGCGCCGAGCGCGCGGCCTACACTGCGTCGGAGCTCAAGTACTTCGAATCGATATTCCGCAAGGCGGCGGGGATGCTCCGGGGAAGGATCGGCTAGAACACGACGTGCCTGGCCTGGATCTCCCCGGAATCGCCGGCCAGGACCAGGGAGCGATGCACGATGTTGCGCAGCTGGCGGATATTGCCCGGCCAGTCGTAGCCGAGAAGCTTGTCCATCGCGTCCCTCCCGATGGCCATGCGCCCTCGAGATGCGGTCAGCGCGAAGTGCGAGGCCAGCTCCGCGATATCCTCCCGCCTGACCCGCAGCGAAGGCATCGCGATGGCCAGCGTATTCACTCGATAGAGGAGATCGGAACGGAAGCTCCCTTCTGCCACGGCCCGCTCCAGATCCCTGCAGGTGGCCGAGACGAAGCGGAAGTCAGCCTCGACGCTCACGCGGCCTCCCAATCTCTGGAACTCGCCGGACTCGAGCACGCGCAGCAGTTTGGCCTGGAAAGCGAGGCTCGCCTCTCCTATCTCGTCCAGGAAGAGCAGTCCTCCCATCGCTATCTCGAAGGCGCCCGGCCGAGGCACGGCATCGGTAAAGGCCCCCTTCTCCGTGCCGAAGAGCTCGCTCTCGGCGAGCTGATCGGGTATGGCTGCGCAATTGCGCGCGACGAAGGGCCCGGCGCCGCGCGGCGCCAAGTCGTGCAGGGCACGGGCGGCGATCTCCTTTCCCGTGCCGCTCTCGCCCGTGATGAGGACGGGGAAGCTCGACCCGGCGAAGGCCCGCACCAAATCCTCGACGGCCTTTATCGCGGGGCTGGAGCCTATGAAGGGGCTCCTCCCTCCCTCGCCGATCTTTCGGGGCACGATGGCGGACTCGAGGCTCCGCCTCAGGTCGCGGATATCAAAGGGCTTCTTGAGGAAGTCGTAGGCTCCGCTGCGTAGACACTCTACGATGATCGCGGGTTCGGCGTCGCTCGATAGCACGACGAGGGGCGCGCCCCCGCTCTCGTCAGCGGTTCTGCGGACGAGCTCGCCGCGGCGGGCGCAGGCCGGAGGAAGGCTGAGGACGATGGCGGCCGGGGAGCCGAGGCGCGCGGCTTCCGCCGCGCGCCTCGGCTCGGGGCAGTGGAGCACCCTGTAGTCCTCGGCCAGGAGGCATCGGAAATCCCCGGCCGCCCGGGGATCTTCCTCGACGAGCAGGATCGTTTCCATATCGAGGATCGGAATACTAAAGGTCGGATGGCGAATGAGCAATCAGATTTTCGCCTGCCGCGGACCCTCGATGTAGATGTTCGTCTACACGAGGCCCGGCCTACCTCTTCCTGATTCGGGCTATAAGCAATAGGACGCCGTACCACAAGTAGATGAATAGCCTATAGGCCTTCCAGGGCCGACGGAGGAGGAATGGCAGCCACTCGAGGCCTTTGCGGAATAGGGGCTTGGAAGGCTTCGACCTGCGCTCGGCGAAGACCTCGAAGAGGTCGGAACACCAGAGGTAGATCCCGGAATTGAAACGGGCGAGGTTGCGCGGGATCCACTTCTCCCTTCCGGGGACCCCCGAGCCTACGAGGAGAAGGCTGGGAGTCGCTTTCTTGACCGCCTCGACGATGGCCCCTTCCATGAGCTTGGGATAGCGGCCGGCATAGCGCCCGACCACGCGGAGGCCGGGGAAGGTGGATTTGATATTGCCTTCCGCCTTCTGGATGCTCGTCCTCGTGGAGCCGAGTATGTAGACCGATTTACCGCGCTTCTCGAGGGCGGCGAGAAGCTTCACGACGAAATCGAAGGGCATATAGCGGATGGGCTCCGCCCTGCGCAGGAAACGCGCTCCCTTGGCAATCGAAAGCGATATCGGCAGCACGAGGCTCGCCCCGGCGATCATCGTGCGGTACTCGCCAGAGCGCCTGGCCCTCATGAGATCCCAGAGCGAGAGGAGGACGATCTGGTGGTTCTTGCCGTCCGCGAATCTGACGACGAGGTCCTCGATGCCTTCTTCTGGAAGGATATCCACGGGCACGCCGAGGATAGCTATGCGGTTCACAGGGGCTTGGGGATCCATGACGAGCGCTCCGACAGGACGATCTGGGCGGCGGCGATCGCGTATAGCGCGGCCGTCTCGGCCCGTAGGACTGCGCCGGCCAGTCTCAAGGGCTTAAACCCCTGAAGGAGGAGGTATTCGACCTCGTCCTGCGCGAAGCCCCCCTCGGGACCTACGCAGAGCGCTACTGACTCCGGCGTCCCGGTAAGATACCCGTGCATCGAAGACTGCGCAAGGGGCGCCTCGTGGAGGAGGACCATGGGATCCGTGGGCGACATGCGGTAGGAGGCGAGGGCGGCAGGCAGATCGCGCAGGCCCACGGGCCGAGCGATCTCGGTTGGAGTTCCCGATCCGGACTGCTGGCGGGCCTCGACGACTATCCGCTCCCAGCGCGACCTTCTAGCCCTTCCGCCGTCCTCTCCGATATCGAGGGCGCGGGACGAGAGCAGGGGGAGGACGGTGGCGACCCCGGCCTCGGTCGCCTGCCGGACGACAAGGTCCATCTTGGCGCCTTTGGGCATGCCCTGGACGAGGAGGATGCGCGGGAAGGTCTCCGGCCGGTATTCTCCCCCCGCCCCGAGCCTGCTTCGATCCGGGGAGACGGACAGAAGCACGCGCCCGGGGGAGGACTCCAGGACGGTGCAGGTCCGAACTCCTCCCTCCGCGTCCCGGCCGGGGAAGGAGTCGCCCGGAGCCAGGCGAAGCACGCCCGCGAGGTAGCGCGCGCGGCGGCCCTGGACGAGGCAGTCGGGTCCGCCGTTCCAATCCTCTGGTAGGATGAACTGCCGCATCGCCGCCCCTACCGACTAATTCTTGGGCGCGGGCGCGGGAAGTGCCTCTTTATCGCTCGCCTTCGCCTCGGCCGCCTGCTTGGCGCTTTCCTGGGCCTTGACGTCCGCGACCTTCTTGGCCTCGACGAGTTCCTTGACGGACTTCGCGTCGGCGAGGAGCTTCGGGTAATTAGGATCGTCGGTGAGCTTGATGGCCGCGTTGAGGGCCGAATCGAACTCCAGGTCGTAGACGGGAGTGGTCTTCGCGCGGTTGAGCTGGTTCTTGACGAGGAGCCTTAGAACGCGCTCGGGAAGGGCGAAGCTCTGGCCGATAGTGGCCGCGAATGCGTCCCGCTCCGGTACCGTCGCGTCGGGATGAGCCTTCGCGAAGGCTTCGAGCCGTCCCGAGTCTAGGAGCTTGGAGAGGTCGGCGGCCTGGGCGTCGGTAAGGTCCGGCTCCTTGACCTCGAGGTCGGGAGGAATGCCGGTCTTGTCGATATTCTCGTCACTCGGGGTATAATATCGGGCCGTGGTCATTTTGTAGCCAGTAGTGTCGATCGGATAGATCTGCTGGACCGAGCCCTTGCCGTAGGTGTTCTCGCCGACCAGGTAGGCGCGCTTGTTGTCCTTCAGCGCCCCCGCCAGGATTTCGGAGGCGGAAGCCGAGCCCTTGTTGATCATGAGGATCATTGGCTTGTCCTTCGGCACGATCAGGCCGGATCCGGCCTTGCTGACCGAGTTCTCGAAGGGGTTGCGGCCCTTGGTCGAGACGATGATCCCCGAGTCGAGGAGATCGTTCGATATCCCGATGACCGCCTGGAGGAGCCCGCCCCCGTCGTTGCGGACGTCGAGGATCAAGGCGCGGTAGCCCGCCTTGTCGAAGGTCCTTATCGCATCCTCGAAGGCCGATTTCGTCTGGGCGGTGAACTCGATGATGCGCAGGTAGGCGACATTGCCCGACGGCGTCGGTATCAGGGCCGATTTGACCGTCGGTATCTCGACTATCGCCCTGACCAGGGCCGCGTCGAACTCGGCCTCTCCCCTGCGGATGGAGAGGGTCACCTTGCTCCCCGGCTCGCCCCGGATCTTCTGCTGGGCTTCGAAAGAGCTCAGGGGAGCGGTGGTCTCGCCGTCTATCCCGGTGATGATGTCGCCGGACTTGAGGCCGTACAAGGCTCCCGGCGTATCCTCGATCGGCGATACGATCTCGATATACCGGGGAGCGTCGTCGGGCATCTTGGGATCCTTGGCCTGCTTGTCGATGTAGAGCCCGACGCCCCCGAACTTCCCGGATGTGATGTCGGTCATGTCGCTCAGCATGTTCTCGTCGAGGAATACCGAGTAGGGATCGCCCAGGGCCTCGAACAGGCCTTTCATGGCGCCTTCGTAGAGCTTCCTCGCATCGGGCCGGTCGACGTAGTTCTGCATGACGAAGCGGAAGGTGTCTCCGAGCTCGCCGACGTAGCGTCTCGAGTCCGAATCGGAGCCCCCGGATGAACCGGCGGCCTGAGCGACCGCCTGGGGCACGGATAGCGCGAAAGCCGATAAGAGCACTATCGACGCCCCGATGGCGCTCCAGGCCGTCCTATGTCCATTCTCCCTGCTGCTCAACGTGGATCTCCCTTTCCGGCATCTGCCGACCGAAGGAATCGGCCATGCGGTCGAACCGTACAAAGGAAGATAGCACGAAGCTCGACCTCTGCAACATTACCGGGGACGGGTCTTCTTGACGGGCTCCCCAAGCCCAACTACACTTGCGGCATCTATGAGACGCAAGGCAGTCCACCTCATGGCGGCGATCGCGGAATCGATCCGCTTCCTCGCCATCGTGTTCCTCGCCTTCGACCTGGGCGCGCTCCAGAGCGCAAGCGTCTCCGGCCTCCTTCGATACGCGGCTGCTCCGCAGCTCCTCTTCGCGGCCGGCTTCTTCTTCCTGTGGCTCGACCCCGAGCGCTATGGCTCCTACCGGCCGCTGCTGACCATCGGCAAGCTGGCCTCGCTAGTATGCTGCTTTCCCTTGGCAGTAGCCTTGGTGCGCGAGCCCAAGGCCGCGGGCATCTCCTTGGGCATCCCCCTGCTGGGCCTGTTTTTGACATCCTACCTCGTCCTCGATGATATCGCGAGCCTGGCCGTCCTCTTCCTGGCGCGGCAGCTTCCCGCCGCCCGGGGCTCGTCGAGTCCGGGTCAGGGACCCGAGGACATCGAGCGGGTCGAGGGCACGTGATGCGCATCGTCCCCATAGCCAGCGGCAAAGGCGGGGTCGGCAAATCCATGGTAGCGGCCAACCTCGCCGTCGCCTTCGGCCAGGCGGGCCGCAGGACCGTCCTGGCCGATCTGGACCTCGGCGCCTCAAATCTCCACCTCATCCTGGGTGTAGCCGCGCCCAAGACCGGCATCGGCACCTTCCTATCGGGCTCGGGCCCCGCCGCGCCCCAGGGGACGGGCTTCGAGAGTATCGTCCTCGGCACCGACTACCCGAACCTGCGTTTCATACCGGGCGACGCCGAGGTGCCCGGACTCGCGAACATCAAGAGCTCGCAGAAGAACCAGCTTGTCAAGCGCCTCCTCTCCCTCGATGCCGACTACCTCGTCCTCGACCTCGGAGCCGGCACGGGCTCGAACATCCTCGATTTCTTCCTTATGAGCACCCACGGCGTCGTGGTCACGGCCCCGACCCTCACCGCCACCCTCAACGCGTACCTCTTCCTCAAGAACGCGGTATTCCGGCTCCTTTACGGGGCCTTCGGGCAGAGATCGCGCGCCTACGAGCACATGGAGTCCCTGCGCAAGGACGGCGCGTCTCTTCGCACCGCGTATATCCCCGCAATCCTCGACCAGGTGCGCGACATCGATCCTGAACGTTGGGCGATCGCGACAGACAGGATGGCGCGCTTCAGGCCGCGGCTCCTCATGAACATGCTCGAGGATCCGAAGGACGCGGACAAGGCGCAGAAGATACGCCGCTCCTGCAAGGAATACCTCAACATAGATATCGAGCACCTCGGGGTCCTCTATCGCGACGAGCTCCAGGACGTCGCTCTCGGGAGCAGGATACCCATCATACGGTACAAGCCGCAGTCGGTGCTCTCGCAGGCGATCTACCGCACGGCCGACAAGCTCATGTCTTCCGAAGACGAGGAGGACATGTCCCTCTCGCTCGCCGAGATAGAAGGCGGCTACCGCACGGCCGAGCTCGAGGCGGAGGCGGACTTCGGCGCGAAGGCGGCCTACGTTGAAGAGCTCCTCTCCTCGGGGGCCCTTACGACGGGGGAGCTCGTCGAGGCTGTCCGCGGCCAGCAGTTCGAGATCGACAAGCTCCGCCGCGAGAACCAGTTCCTCAAGTACAAGCTCGCGAGCGCCCTCGGCCAGGGCTTCGCGGGCTAGGCGGCAGGCATGGCCCAGAGCGCCGCGAAGGGCGATCTCGCCCTAGAGGTCGACGAGGACGAGCTCGAGGCGAGTCTCACCTTCACCCCCGACAAGGACGGGGCCGAATGGACGGCCGAGAAGATCCTCCGCGTCCTCATGGACGCGCGGATCGGAGGCTTCAACCAGAAGCGCGCTGACGAGCTTACGCAGAAATTCGGCCGGGCCAAGGGCAAGCTGAAGGAAGTCGTAGCCTCCGGGACTCCGGCCGAGCCGCCTCAGCCGGAGTTGCCGGAATGGGCCGACATGCCGATGCCCTCCGAGCTCGCCGAGCTTGCGGCGAGCGTAGCGGCGGAGGCTCCTCCGCCCCTCCTGTACAAGATCAGGGTCGAGACCGTCAAGGTCGAGCGGACGGTCAGGAAGCCCGGCGCCCTGCCCTTCCTCCCGCCCAAGGTCGAAAAGGTGCAGACGATCGAGAAGCGCGAGCGGCGCGAGCAGGTCTTCCCCGACGCGACGGTCATCCGCACGGGCTGGGCGAGCCGCGGCGAGCGCGTCGGCATACTTTCGCAGGCCAAACCCGGCAAGGCCGGGAGGACCCTTTTCGGCAAGCCGATCCAGCCCGCCTCGGACGATGGTTCCTTCTACGTCGGGCCCGGCATAGCGCGGAATAAGGGCGAGCTCCTGGCCGACTGGGACGGCGTGGCGAGGATCGGGGAGCGCTGGATCGACATAGTGCCCATTCCACGGCACTCGTGGTCGGTCGAGCCCTCGCCCGACGGCGCGACCTATTTTCTCAACTATGCCCCGGGGGATGCGCGCTTGCCCGGCCCGGGGCCGGAGGAGATCCTCGGCAAGGCGGAGGAGCTCGGGGCGTCGGAGGACGGCCTCATCGGGCCGGAGGAGATATCCTCGGCCCTCCGAAGCGCGGTGTCGAGCGGGGAGGCCCTGTTCAGCTGGAGCATATCCCGGGACAGGGACGCGAAGGTCGAGATATCGGTCAGCCCCGACGGCGTCAAGGCGAGACTATCGATATGGAAGGGCCGGGGGAGGGGAAAGCCCCTCGACCTCTCCGCGGTGAGCGCGGCCCTCAAGGCTTCCGGAGTGCGCGGCTTCAAGCCCGACGAGCTCAAGAAGGACGTGCTCGCGTTCTACAAAGGGAAGGATCCGGAGCTCCTGGACTATGCCCTCGCCGAGGGCAGGACGCCCGAGCGGGGCAAGGGCAGGATCCTGGCGCTCTCGGTCCCCCTCCTCCCGGAGGAGAAGGCAGCCGAGATCCGCAGGAGGCTCGCCGAGCAGGGCGGCCTCGCCCAGGCCCTGCCGAGCCTCGGGGAATTCCCGATAGCCGAGGCGACGAGGATCGCGCAGGTCCAGCTCGGTCAGAAGCTGGGCGACTTCCCCCCCTCGGTTCCGGGACAGGACGGCATCGACGTGTTCGGCAAGCCGATCTCCGGGATCGCCGGCAACGATCCGTCGATCAAGACCTACGAGAACATCGAACTCGGCAGGGATAGGCTCGTCGCGACGGCCACCGGGCTCCTCCTTGCCGACGAAAAGGACAAGGCCTGGCGGCTTCGCGTCCTGCGCTTCCGCGACTCGAGTATCGAAGTGTCCATCGCGGCCGACTCGATGTCCGCCTACGCCACCCTCGTCGCTGAGGAGGGCTTCGGCGCTCCCCTCTCGGTGGAGAAGGTGCTTATGGCCCTCGCCGAGAAGGGCGTGAAGCACGGCCTCGAGCCCTATTCCATCGCGGAGGCGGTCGCGGACGCGCGCGTGGGCAAGCCCGTGCTGAAGAGGGTCCTCGCCCGAGGCCGCGTCCCCCGCTCGGGCGGGAGCGTTGAGGCGACCTGGCTCGTGCGCAAGGCGACGGGCGCCCTCTACTCGCTCCAGGCGGGCGGAAGGGTGGACTTCAGGGAGCGGGATACCATGACACGCGTATCGGCGGGAGAGCCGATACTCAGGCTCGGCAAAGCGAGCGACGCCGGCGAGGACGGCCTGGACGTCCTAGGTAGACCGATCAAGGCGGGCGTCGGCGCGTCGTCCTCCGCCCCGCCGGAGCATGACGCGACCATCCGGGAGGAGCCCGCCGAGGATGGGACGACCCTATATGTCGCGAACATCGGAGGAGAGCTCGTCATCGAGGGTCTCTTCGGAGCGGGCGGCCGCGTCTCGATCCGGGAGAGAATGGCAGTCCAGGGCGATCTCGGACCTGCCACGGGCAACGTCAAGTTCCCGGGCGCGGTCCAGGTCTCGGGCTCGGTGCTGACCGGCTTTTCCCTCGTCGCGGGAGGGGACGTATCGGTGGCGGGCGCGATCGAGGCTTCGCTCCTCTCCAGCGACGGCACCGTTCGCGTGATGGAGGGGATAAAAGGAGCCCGCAAAGGCACTATCCGCGCCCGGCTCGGCATCGAGGCCGCCTTCGCGGAGCAGGCCCTCCTCCTCGCCGTCGAGGATATCAAGCTGAAGAGCGGCTGCGTGCTCTGCAACGTGAAGACGAACGGCCGCCTCATCATCGCCGGCGAGAAAGGCTCCCTCATCGGGGGCCTCTGCAGGGCGCGAAAGGGCGTCGACGTCGCGGTCCTTGGCTCGGAGAACTATGCGAAGACCGAGGTATCGTTCGGCCAGGATTATCTCGTCGCCGACCAGATAGAGGCCGAGGGGAGGGAGATCGAGAAGCTCAAGACTCTGATCGTCCAATCCGACCGGACGATGGCCGAGCTCGAGCGAGCGGGCGCGGGACTCGACCGGATACGGCAGGATAAGATAAAACTGGTCAAGCTCCTCGAGAAGAGGACGCACCGCATCTTCGACCTACGCGAGAAATTCGAGGCGCACGTGGTCTCGGAGGTGAGGGTCAGGGGTACCGTCTTCCCGGGAGTGATGCTCGAGAGCCACAACCGCTTCTTCGAGGTCAGGAGCAGGAAGACCAAGGTCGCCTTCTCCTTCGACCAATCCCTGGGCCGGATAATCGAGCGGCCGCTTTAGGAGGTCACATGCCCGCAGCCCTGCAGTTCCCGACCTGGATCAAGCCCGAGATCATCCCGGGCCTGCCCCTTCGCTGGTACGGCCTGATGTACGTCGTGGCTTTCGCGGTGTCCTGGCTCCTCTTCCGCTACGAATCCCGGCGGCGGAACGCTCCCTGGACCGTCGAGGACTCGGAGGGCTGGTTCTTCTGGGCGATCATCGGCCTCCTCGTCGGCGCCCGCGTCATCGGCACTCTCGTCTACGACCCTTCGGGATATTACCGCTCGAGGCCCTGGCTTATCTTCTGGCCCTTCGACGAGGGAATGCGCTTCACTGGCTTCCAGGGCATGTCCTACCACGGCGGCCTCTTCGGCCTCATCGTCGCCACCATGATCTATTGCAGGGCGAGGAAGCTGAGCTGGCTGGCCATCGCCGACGTCATCGCGGTCTCCGCCCCCCTCGGCTACTCCTTCGGGCGCCTGGGCAATTTCATCAACGGGGAGCTTTGGGGCAAGGTGGCCTCCTCGCCCATCGGCATGATCTTCCCGACCGTTCCCGAATCCGGCCGCTTCAAGGCCAGCGAGGGCTGGGTCCAGGAGGCCGCCACGAAGGCGGGCATCCGCCTATCCTCCATGAACGATCTGGTCAACCTGCCCCGCCACCCATCCCAGCTCTACGAGGCCTTCTTCGAGGGGTTCGTCCTCTGGCTGGTCCTGTGGATCTTCGTGCGGAAGCGGGAAAGCTTCCGCGGCCTCGCCTCCGGTCTGTACGTCATCGGCTACGGGGCAATCCGCTTCGTGATCGAGTACTTCCGCGAGCCCGACCAGGGGATGGGCTACATCATCGGCGACCGGAGCGCGCCTACCTACATCGTGACGAGCCCCTTCAACCTCACCACGGGCCAAGCCTTCTGCTCGGCCATGATCGTCGGCGGGGCCCTCTTCCTCTATTTCGCCTCCAAGGCGCCCAGGGCCGAGGGCAAGCCCCCGCGCGCCGAAGCCAGCGACGCTCGGCGCTCCGCCTCCTTGGCGGCGCGAAGGCTGCGCAAGAGGATCAAGTAGCGGCCGAGCGGCGGATCACTGCCCGAACAGCCCGCTCTTCCCGGTGAAGCGCAGCCATCGTCCCGCCTTGGCTCCCTTCGCCTCTCCCAGCAGCTCCAAGGCGTAGCGCGCGGCGCGCTCGCTCTGCCCGCTCGAGTCCCGCAGGCCGAAGGCCGACCAGGAAGCTCCCGACGCCGCCGAGAAGAGCCCGGTCCCCAGGCCCGCGAAGGCGCCGTCGGCCATCGCGGCCACCGGCCCGACGGCGGCGTCGCGCGGGCTCTCGGGAGCGAGGAGGAGCAGGGAGCCCGCCCTGCGGCCCTCGAAGCGTCGGACGAGCTCGCGCGCGAGGAAGAGAGGGCCGGAGCAGCGTTCCTCCACGAGGGCCGAGAGCTCGCCCGGCTTTCCCGATAGGAAGTCGGCCTTCGCGGCCGTCGGATCGAAGACGAGGACCGCCGCATCGAGGTCGCCCAGTGCGTTCATCGCCGATAGCACGAGCGAAGACGCGGATACGTAGGACCTGGGATCATAGGGGATGGTGATCGCTCGAACGCTCCTGCCCGCTTCCGAGGAGACTTCGGCTGAACCGGCGGACGGGCCGCGGGACAGGGCCAGGGCGACCGACCAGCCCTCGGAGCCGGCCTCGGACGCGAGGGCGGCCGCGAGCGGTCCGTCGAAGGGAGCGATCAGGATTGTCTTAGCCACGCGAGCGAGTGTACTATTTAATCATCGCTGAGGCAATTTCAAAATGAGCTTGCGTTTTGAGATCTCCTCGGCGATCGCCATATTCCTCCACGGAGGTTTCGATGCTCGTCGGCCTGGCTCAGATTAACTCGGTGATCGGCGATTTCGACGGCAACCGCGCCAAGATGCTCGCCTTCGCCGAGGCCGCGATGGGCGGGGCGGCCCCGGTCGCGCGCTCCGGGGCCGAAGGCCGAGTCGACCTCCTCGTCTTCCCCGAGCTGGCGCTCTGCGGCTATCCGCCGATGGACCTGCTCGACCAGGACTCCTTCGCGGAGGAAAACCTCGCCGCCCTCAGGCGCCTACAGAGGGAGCTGCCCCGCGAGCTAGCCGTGGCCGTGGGCTACGTCGACCGCAACCGCACGGGCAGGGGCAAGGCTCTGGTCAACGCGGTCGCCCTGCTCCGGGAGGGCCGCCTCGATTTCGTCCAGGCCAAGACTCTCCTCCCGACCTACGACGTCTTCGACGAGGCCCGCTACTTCGAGCCCGCCCGCGAGAGGCGCGTCGTCGAGATAAGGGGCAGGCGCGTCGGCTTCCCCATATGCGAGGACATCTGGTGGAAGCATCCTCCCATGCCCGGCCTGCGCTACGAAGTCGACCCCGTGAAGGAGCTCCTCGACGCGGGCGCGGAAATGCTGATCGTACCCTCGGCCTCGCCCTTCGCGTCGGGCATCCTCGATGTCAGGATCGGTCTCGCGCGCGGCGCCGCGATCGAAGGCGGCATACCGGCGCTCTATTGCAACCTCCTCGGCGCGAACGACTCCCTGGTCTTCGACGGCCGTTCCTTCGCGCTCGACTCCGACGGCGTGACGGCCGCCCGCCTCGGCTGGGATGAGGAGCTCCTCGTCGTCGACACCGATGCGCTCGAGAGGAAGGGGGCGGCCTCGTCACGGACCGCGGCGCCCGCTTCGGCCGGCCTATCCCAGGGCTTCCCGGACAAATTCGACGAGATCGAGCGGGCCCTCGTCCTCGGCATCAGGGACTACATGCGCAAGTGCGGGTTCGCGAAGGCCTGCCTCGGCCTCTCGGGCGGCATCGATTCCGCCCTCGTGGCCGTCTTGGCCGCCGAGGCGATCGGCGCGGACCGAGTCGCCTGCATCTCGATGCCGAGCCGCTTCTCCAGCGAGGGCTCCGTGAGCGACTCCGCCGAGCTCTGCCGCAATCTCGGCGTCCGGCTCGAGAGCCTGCCCATCGAAGGACCCTTCACGGCCTTCCTCTCCCTCCTCGAGCCCAAGTTCGAGGGTAGGGCCCAGGACATCGCGGAGGAGAACCTCCAGGCCCGCGTCCGCGGCTCGATCCTGATGGCCTGGTCCAACAAATTCGGCGCCCTCCTCCTGACGACTGGCAACAAGAGCGAGCTGTCCGCCGGATACTGCACCCTCTATGGCGACATGTGCGGAGGCCTCGCGCCGATAGGCGACCTGCTCAAGACCGAGGTCTACGGCCTGGCGCGCTACATCAACGCCCGGGGGGGCCGGCCCGTCATCCCCGAGGCCATCCTGGACAAGGCCCCGAGCGCCGAGCTCCGGCCCGACCAGACCGACCAGGATTCCCTTCCTCCCTACGAGATCCTCGACGAGATCCTCGGCCTCTATATAATCCGGAACCTCGGGGCCGCGGAGATCGTAGGGCTCGGCTACGACGAAACCCTCGTGGAGAGGGTCGTCTCGATGGTGGGCCGGGCGGAGCACAAGCGAAGGCAGTCTGCGCCGGTCGTCAAGGTCTCGGCGAGGGCCTTCGGCACGGGCCGGAGGATGCCCATCGCCCGGAGTCTCTACGAGGCCCGGCTCCGCTGAAAGCTTGCGTCGCGAGGCCTAAGCGAGTATCCTAGCCTCGAGGACAGGATGACCTATAAACTCGACGGAGCCAAATTCGCCACGCTCGAGGACCTCATCGAGGCTCTCTACCCCCTATATTCCGATCGGATGTCAGAGGAAGAGTTCGAGAAGTACGTCGAAGAGCATGCCGAAAAGCAATAAGGTCGACTCCGCAGCCCCCGTCGAGAAAAGCGGGGAGGCGGCGCGTCAGACGGCGCGCACCCAGCTCAATCACATCGTCGGATACGGCGAAATGCTCAGACGGGACGCGCTCGAGGCGGGACGCGAGGACCTCGCATCCATCTTCGCCACGATCTGCGAATCCGCCCAGGCCCTCAAGGAGCCCCTGATGGCGCGCCTCGTCGCGAGCGCGGACGGCCAGAGGCCCGAAGCCCTCGATCACGAGATCTACGGCATCCTCTACGCCCTCATCGCCTTCATCCACGACGCCAAGGGCAAGGCGACGGCCGGCGGGAACAAAGCCATCGCCGTAGACGCCGACAGGCTCCTAGAGGCCGGGAACTCCATCCTCGAGCTCATGGCCTCCGAGGGGGACGGCCTCTCCGGCGCGGCGGAGGAGGAGGGCGAATCGGCCCTTCCTCGCCCCGACCTGGCGGCCGTGGCGCTCGCGCCCGCCCCCCGCCCGGGACGCATCCTCGTGGTGGACGACAACCTCTTCAACCGCGAACTCCTCTCGAGGCACCTCGAGCGCCAGGGCCACGACGTGCGGGCGGCGGCCGACGGCTTGGCGGCCCTCGACCTCCTCCGCTCCGAAGCCTTCGACGTCGCGATCATCGACGTGATGATGCCCGGCATGAACGGCTACCAGCTGCTCGAGCGCATGCGCGCCGAAGAGGCTCTGAAGGGCGTCCACGCGATAGTGATCTCCGCCCTCGAGGACACGCAGATCATCGCGCGCTGCATCCAGCTCGGCGCGGAGGACTACCTTCCGCGCGAATTCGAACCCGTCATCCTCAAGGCCCGCATCGAGTCCTGCCTCGAGAAGAAGAGGATGAAGGAAGAGCAGGAGCTCTACGTCGCCGCCCTGGTGCAGGCGCAGGAAAAGCTCAGCTCCGAGTTGCGCGGGGGGGCCTCCTACGTCAGGAGCCTCCTACCCGAGCGCCTCGCCCTGCCCGGGCTGGCGACGGACTGGGAGTTCATCCCCTCGGCCTCCCTCGGCGGGGACGTATTCGGCTACCATCTCCTGGGGGGCGGCGAGGCCGGCGGGGGCAGGCTCGCGCTGTACCTCATCGACGTAAGCGGCCACGGGATCGAGGCTGCCCTCTTCTCGGTCACACTCATGAACATGCTCAAGACCCAGGTCCTGCCGGGCGCCGATTTCAACGAGCCCGCGTCGGTCCTCGACAGGCTCAACGCCTCGTTCCGGATGGAGGAGCAGAACAACCTCTTCTTCACGGCCTGGTACGGGGTCTGGGACTACGCGTCGCGCCGGCTGGTCTACGCCAGCGCCGGCAGCCCGCCCGCCCTCCTCGTCCTGCCCGACGGATCCTCGGAAGAACTGTCGACGGGAGGCATGATTATCGGCGTCGACGCGAACGCGCGCTACGATTCCGCGTTGGCCGTCGTCCCCGAGGGCTCGGGACTCTACGTATTCAGCGACGGGATCTACGAGTTCAGGGCGAGGGACGGGACTATCTTGGGCATCGAGCGATTCACGAAGGCCCTCGTCGGGATAGCGTCTGCTCCGCGCGGCGGAAGGCGGATCCTCGACAGGATCCTCGACATGGCCAAGGCCGAGTCCTCGTCCCGACGCTTCCCGGACGACATCTCTCTCCTGGAGCTGCGGCTTGACTGAAGCTCCTTCCGGCGACCGCTTCGCGATCGCGCTCCCCGACGACTTTCACGCGCACCTGAGGCAGGCTTCGGCGGCGCGAGCCTACGCCCTCAGGCACGCCCTCTCGTTCGGGCGGGCCCTAGTCATGCCGAACACTGTTCCGCCCGTCTCCTCGGCCTCGGGGGTCGCGGCCTATCGCGCCGAGATCGTCGGCGCGACGGGGACGCGGCGATCGGCCGGCAGCGCACTCGTCCCCCTCATGAGCTTTAAACTCTTGCCGGGTATGGGCGCAGAAGCCGTCCGCGGCTGCGCGGCCGCCGGCGCCATCGCCGGCAAGTACTACCCTGCGGGCTCGACGACCAACGCATCGGACGGATTGTCCGACCCTTCGGAGGCCGAGGAGGCGATGGGGGCGATGGAGGAGACGGGGACCGTCCTGTGCGTGCACGCGGAGGAGCCCTCGGCGCCGGTGCTCGATCGCGAGGAGGCCTTCATCCCCGCCCTCGAGCGCATCCTCGCCGACCATCCCCGGCTCAGGATGGTCGTCGAGCACGTCTCCACCGCCGCCCTCCTCGGTTTCGTGCTCTCGGCTCCCGCGCGCGTGGCCGCCACGGTGACGGCGCATCACCTTCTGCTTACCTTGGACGACCTCCTGGGCGAGGGCTTGGAAACCCACCTTTTCTGCAAGCCAGTGCTCAAGACCTCGCGGGATCGGGACGCACTGCGCGACGCCGTCCTGCGCGGCGAGGGCCGGCTGTTCTTCGGAAGCGACTCGGCGCCGCATCCGCGGGCGGCCAAGGAGGCGCCTCGCGCGGCCGCGGGGATCTATTCCTCTCCCTGCGCCGTCGCCGCCCTGGCGGGTCTCTTCGATTCCGAGGGCGGGCTCGGCGGGCTGGAGGCCTTCCTCTCGCGCCGCGGCGCCGCCTTCTACGGCCTGCCGCCGCCGGAGGGCCGGCTGTCCCTCGAGCGCCGCGAATGGGTCGTCCCCGGAGAGCTGGACGGCGTCGTGCCCATGCTCGCCGGGCAGACCCTCGCATGGAGGGTCGCTAGAGTCTGACGATGCGCGATTTCGTCAGCGCTTCGTGTCCCGTCTCGGTGACGAGGATATCGTCCTCGAGCCGGACTCCGCCCAGCTCCTGGTGGTAGAGCCCCGGCTCGATGGTAACTATCTGGCCCGGCGCCAGGAGGTCGAGACAGTCATCGCGACTGCGGACACTCGGAGCCTCGTGGGCGTCGAGGCCGATCCCGTGCCCCAAGCCATGAGGCATGACCAGGCCCGCCTCGGCGAAGATCTCGTCGACACGCTGGGCGACCTCGCGGCAGGGCCTGCCGGGCGCGAGCATCGAGACGGCCTCGGCATGGGCGCGCTCGACGAGGGCGATCATCTTCTCGCGCTCGCTCCCGAGCCGGCCTCGGGCGAAGCTCATGGTGACATCGGTGGCGTAACCCTCGAGGTCGAGGCCGAAATCGATGATCGACAGGCCCTCGGAGGCGAAGGGGCCGCTGCTGTAGGGCGGGAAGGCATGGATGCCCCAGCTCCGCGACGGGCCGGCAGCGAGGGTCTCGAAGCCCAGCCCTTCGCAGCCGGCCTCGCGGGCGCATCGCTCGATGAGGAGGGCTGCATCGAGCTCAGTGACGATCCTGCCCGATCGGACTCTGGCCTCGAGCTCGTCGAGGAGGGCGTTAGTGATGGCGGCCGCCCTCCGGTATATCCCGATCTCGTCCGAGTCCTTCGTGGCCCTCAGCCCGCGGACGAAGCCGTCCACGCCCTCGGATCGGCAGACCAAATCGAAGGCGGGAAGCTTCTCTAGGAAGTCGACGTAGCGGGGATGGGCGGTCGACGAGGGGAGCTCGACCTTGGAGCCCGAGGGCAGACCCAGGCGGGCGAGGACCTCGGCGAGAGCCCGCAGGGGGAGCCGGGCGAAGTCCTCGTAGGCGAGGATCTCTCCGGCCGAGGCGAGCCTTCGCGCGAGATTCAGGTCCCAGGCTACGAGGATCGAGGCGCCGTCGGCGGCGACGACCAGGAGCGCGTCGCCCGGCTGGCCCGTCAAGTAGCGGATGGCCCGGTCCCGGCGCCCCTCGGCGTCCTCGAAGAGGGCGGCTGCGATCCCTTCGGAAGCGAGGCGGCCGGCGACGCGGGCTACGCGGCCCGCGAGCCGACGCTCGCGATCGTTCACTGCATGGCCTTCAGGGCGGTCTGCGCGGCGAGGATGATCCCGCCCGACCACTTGTCGTCGAAGGTCACCGCGAGAAGGGCCGGCCTCGCGATCTTGTTCTTGGCGATGGCGCAGTTCTCGATCGCCGCCTTGGCCATGCGATCCCTCGTCTCGTCCGACAGTCCCGCCTTCTCGTCCGCGTTGAGCTTGACGATGATGTCCCTCAAGGCCGTCGCGGCGGGGTCGGAGCCGTTGGCGCCGAGGGCGGAGAGGGCCAGGAGCCTCTCCTCGTCGTCGAAGCCGCCGCTATAGGAGGCGGCGCAGCCGTCGACCGGGACCGGGCCGGCGGCTTTGTAGGCGATGAGGATGCGTAGGGCGAACTTCCTAAGGTCGGACAGGAGCTTGGCCTCATCCCTGTCGCGCGGAGATTTCTGGAGGCCCAGGCCGAGAGCCAGGACCGCCGTCTCGATCTTGCGCGGGTCGGCCGCTTTGGACGCCGCCTCGGCCTGGAGGGCCCGCAGCTCGCGCTCGGGCGCCTCCGCCCCGATGATGTCCTTTATCGGATCGGTAGGATCGTCGGCTATGCCGGGCAGGGCCTTGGCTGCCTCCTGCCTCACGCGCAGCGAGTACCAGGCGTCCGTCGCGAAGAAGACGGGCGAGAAGCCCTTGGCGTCCTTGAATTTGTCGAGCGCGACGATGCAGCCGTAGGCCAGCTTCTCTCCCGCGTCGCGGTCCTGGGTCGGCTGGAGGTTGAGGTCGCGCAGCTTGAGCGCGATGCGCTCGACGTAGTCCAGGGCGCGCATCTTGCCGAGCGCCATGATGGCCTCGGCCCTCGCGAGGGCGTCGGGCACCTGTTGGGCCGCATCCCAGAGGAAGGGCGCGGCGTCGGCATATTTGTAGTCGCCGAGGGCCTGGGCCAGGATGCGGACGGTGCGGCCGTAGAGATCCTGGTCCATGGGCGAGGAGTACGATTGCTGGGCCAGGAGGAGATCCTCGAGGGCCTGCGAGAGGATGGGAGCGGTAGCCTTGTCGTTGAGCTCGACGAGGTTCAGCGCGGCGGCGTATTTTTGGGGCAGACCCTCCGCCTGCTTGTAGAGCATCTGGTAGACTTCGGTCGTCTCATCGGCGAAGCCGGAGGCCGCGGCGACGAGCGCGAGGGTTGCGATCGCGAAAAGACGCTTCATGCGGGGACTCTCCTCTGTCATTCGTAGTAGGTCTCGACGGCGCTGTCCTCCCGGACGACGTACTCGTAGACAGTATAGCCTTTGAGCGCGCCGGCGGAATCGTAATCCGAGGCCTTGGCCAATTCTCCCGCGGGGCCGTACTCATAGGCGACTCTCGAGGCGAGGGAGCCGTCGGCCCGCCGATTCTCGAGCTCGGCCAGCCGCCCTCCCGCGTAGACGTAGGCCTCGTATTTCTGCAAGGTACCGTCGGCGCCCAGATAGGAGCGCTTCGCGAGGACTCCGTTTGAGTACTCCAGCTTGATGGTTCCCGAGAGCTTCCCGCCAGAATCCTTCATCTCCACGCCAGTCAAGTCCTTCTTCTCGTAGAAATAGGCGCTGATTGCCTTGACCGCGCCGAAACCGTCGAGGGCCCTCCATTCGGTCTTGCGTCCTTCGGCGTCGTAGGCATAGGCCGACGAGGATTGCGGCTTCCCGCCGGCATCGAGCATACGCTCCGAGACGAGCCGGCCCGAGGAATCGTAGCTCAACTCCCTTCGGGAGCGCAACTTGGCGTCGGAATCATAGACGGATTCGGCCGTAAGGCGCCCATCGGCATATTCGGGGATGAGACGCTCGACCGGATCGGGGCGGGAGGGGTCGTAGGTCGCCTTCTCGACCAGACTCTTCTCGGCTTTATCGAGCTTATAGGAGATATACTCGTCCACCAGACCGTCGGGATAGTAGGAAGTCTCCTTGACCAGGACGGGGACCTTGGTGACGATCGTCCTCTGCTTCGCCACTTTGGCGGCCGGAGCGGGCGCTTTGGTGGAGACCGGGGCCACGGAAGCGCAGGAGCCTAGGGTCAGGGCGACTGTTATCAGCGCGAACGTCTGGACGTACGAGAAGCTCTTCATGAAGACCTCCGGATGGCATGGCGGTGCGTTGGGAAATATAGTGCATAGGGGGTCCCATGAGAATAGTTCGGATACTGAAAATGGAGGAAAACCCCGATCGGGGCGGTACGGCGCGCCTCCCGCCCCTCACGCCGATTTCCAAGCCTCGTCCAGGGCCTCCTTCAGCAGCGCGAGGCCCCTATCGATCTCCTCGTCCGAGATGACGAGGGGGGGGAGGAGGCGAATCACGTCCGTCCCGGCGGTCAGGACCAGGAGGCCGCGCGCGATGCAGAGCTCCTTGACCCTGTCGGGGGCGCCGGCCAGGGCGATGCCGACCATCAGGCCGCGCCCGCGGACCTCCTTCACGAAAGGATGCTTCCAGGAACCGACGGTCGCGAGGATGCGCTCGCCCTTGCGTGCGACTCCATCCAGGAAGCCGGGCGCGCCGAGCTCGCCGAGGACGACGCTGGCGGCCGCGGCGGCGAGCGGATTGCCGCCGAAGGTCGAGCCGTGGTCCCCCCGGCCCAGCACCTTCGCGGCCCCTCCGCGGGCGAGCACCGCCCCGACGGGAACGCCGGCGGCGAGGCCCTTGGCCAGGGTCACGACGTCCGGCCTCAGGCCGGCCTGGGCGGAGGCGAGGAACTTCCCCGTGCGCCCGACGCCGCATTGCACTTCGTCGGCGATGAGGAGGATCCCCCGCTCCGCGCAGAGCCTCGCGGCGAGCCTCAAGTAGTCGTCGCTCAGGGGCAGCACGCCGCTCTCTCCCTGGATCGGCTCGAGGATCAGGGCGCAGCAGTCCGGGCCGAGGGCGGCGTCGAGGGCCGAGCGGTCCTCCGGCTCGACGTGGGCGAAGCCGGCGGGAAAGGGCCCGAACTGCTCGTGGAACCTGTCCTGGCCGGTGGCGGCCAGGGTTGCTATCGTTCGACCGTGGAAGGAGCCGCGCAGGGCCACGATCGTCGTCCTGGCCGGGCTCTTCGAGGCCCCGTGCTTGCGGGCGATCTTGATGGCGCCCTCGTTGGCCTCCGCCCCGGAATTACAGAGGAAGACGGCGTCCATCCCTGTCCGCGCGCAGAGCTCGTCGGCGAAGGCCAGGGCCTCGCGGCTCTGGTAGTAGTTGGAGACGTGGATGAGGCGGGAGGCCTGCTCGGCGATCGCCGCCGCGAGCGCGGGATGGGCGTGGCCGAGGCTGTTCACGCCTATTCCGCTCGTGAAATCGAGGTACTCCCTCCCGTCGTCGGCCTCGAGGGTCGAACCCGATCCGCGGACGAACACGAGGCCGGTCCGCTTGTAGGTGTCCATGAATCGGTCGCTCATGAGATCATCGTCCCGACGCCGGAGTCGCTGAAGAGCTCGACGAGGAGCGAGTGCGGCGATCGGCCGTCTATGATATGGGCGCGGTTGACGCCGCCATCCACCGCCCTGACGCAGCACTCCACCTTCGGAATCATCCCTTTCGACACGATACCCCCCTCGATGTAGCCCTCCGTCTCGGAGCGGCTCATCTCCTTGATCAGCGTCCCCTCGTCGCGGACGTCGCGAAGTATTCCCGGCACGTCGGTGAGGAGGAGGAGCTTTTCGGCCCGCAGCGCGACGGCTATGTCGGCCGCGGCCGTATCTGCGTTCACGTTGTAGGACCTGGGATCGCCGCCCATCCCGCCGGCCACCGTGGCGACCACGGGGACGTAGCCGCCGGCCAGCGCGTCCTCGAGGGGCCGCGCGTTCACTTCGCGGATCTCGCCGACGAGGCCCCAGTCCTTTGCCGGACCCGGGCCGGCCTTCACGCGGCGTTCGGCGGACAGGATCCCGCCGTCCAGGCCGCAGAGCCCGAGGGCCCGGCCGCCCGCCCTCTGGATGAGGCCGACGAGCTCCTTGTTGACCTTGCCCGCGAGGACCATCTGCACGATCTCCATCGTCTCCTCGTCGGTGTAGCGGAGGCCGTCGACGAATACCGGCTCCTTCCCCAGGCGGCGCAGCATCGCGTCGATCTCGGGGCCGCCGCCGTGCACGAGGACGGCGCGGATCCCGACGCAGGTCATCAGGACGAGGTCCTCGGCCACGGAGGCCCGCAGCGACTCGTTGACCATGGCCGCCCCGCCGTACTTCACCACGATGGTTTTGCCCTGGTAGCTCTGGATATAGGGAAGGGCCTGGGCGAGGACCCCAGCCCGCTCGCTGTCGGTTATGCCCACGTCTGTCTCCTAGGTGCGGTAGTCGCCGTTGATGCGGACGTACTCGTAGCTGAGGTCGCAGCCCCAGGCCGTGGCCTGCACGCTTCCGGCCCCGGAAGGGCCTCCGCCCAGGTCGACGAGGATCGTCACCTCCTGGGCCCCGAGCACCAGCTTGGCCTTCTCCTCGCTGAAGGGCAGCCCCGTCCCGTTCGCGCAGACCTCGATGTAGCCGCGCGGGCTCTCGAAGGCGAGGTGAACTTTCGCGGGGTCGAAGGTCGAGGGCGTATAGCCGAGGGCGCAGAGCACGCGGCCCCAGTTCGCGTCGGAGCCGAAGAGCGCCGTCTTGACCAGGCTCGAGGTGATGACGGACTTCGCCAGGGCCTCGGCCTCCGCCTCGTCGGGAGCGCCGGAGACCACGCACTCGACGAGCTTGGTGGCTCCCTCGCCGTCGCGGGCTATCATCCTGGCCATCTGGATGTTGAGATAGTCGAGGGCCTCCGCGAAGGCGCGGAAGTCGGGACCCGCCTCCTCGATCGGCGCATTGCCTGCCATGCCGTTGGCGAGGATGACGACCATGTCGTTCGTGCTCGTGTCGCCGTCGACGCTCACCCGATTGTAGCTTCGCTTCACGCTCTCGGAGAGCGCCTCCCGGAGGAGGGCCGGGGAGATGGCACAGTCCGTGGTGGCGAAGCCCAGCATCGTGGCCATGTTGGGGTGGATCATCCCCGAGCCCTTGGCCATCGCGCCGATGGTGACGGTCTTCCCGCCCAGCTCGAGGCTGAGGGCGAACTCCTTCTTCATCGTGTCGGTCGTGAGGATAGCCTCGCGGGCGTCGATGGAGCCGGCCTTGGAGAGTCCGGCGACCAGGGCCTCCATTCCCGCCTCGATTGGCGCCAGGTCGAGCTGGACGCCGATCACGCCCGTGGAAGCGACGACGACGTCCTCGGCCTTGACCGGCAGCCGCTCGGCGACCAGGGCGGCCATGCGTCTCGCCGCGTCGATTCCGGCCTCGCCGTTGCAGGTATTCGCGTTGCCCGAATTGACGATCACCGCCTGCGCGAAGCCGTCGGCGAGGTGCTCCCTCGTGACGACGAGGGGCTGGCCGACGACCTTGTTCCGCGTGTACACGGCGGCCGCGGAGCAGCGCGCCTCGGACCAGATGAGGGCCAGATCCTTCTTGTCGCCGGTCTTCTTGATGCCGACGCGTATGCCCGAGGCCAGGAATCCCGTAGGGGCGGTGACGCCGCCGCGCACTTGCTTCATGCTCAGTCTCCTTTCAGCTCAGAACGCGGGGGGAAGCATGGCTATCCCGGCCTTTTCGTCCAGGCCCAGGGCCACGTTCATGTTCTGGATGGCCTGCCCCGCGGCTCCCTTTACCATATTATCGATGGCCGATACGATCACCGCGGTCGCGCCGTCGTGGGCGAGGTGGACCGAGACGTCGCAATAGTTGGAAAAGCGCACGTTGCGGTTCGTCGCGATCAGGCCTTGGGGCAGGACCCGCACGAAGGGCTCGGCGGCATAGAAAGACGAGTAGGCGTCCCGGAGCTCGTCGACTCCGATGGTCTTGGCGAGGCGGAAGTAGATCGTCGCGACGATGCCCCTGCTCATCGGAGCCAGGTGGGGCGTGAAAACCGCGTGGACTGGCGCCTCGGCCATGGCGGTGAGGACTGACTCGATTTCGGGGGTATGGCGGTGCTCGCCTATCTTGTAGGGCGACAGGGAATCGGCGCATTCGGGATAGTGCGTGCTCCTGGTCGGCTCCTTGCCCGCTCCTGTCACGCCCGACTTGGCGTCGATGATGATACCATCGCGCTCCGCGAGGCCGAGGCGCAGGGCGGGGAAGAGGCCGAGCGCCGAAGCGGTCGGGAAGCAGCCGGGATTCCCAATGATCCTCGGTCCGGGCCTGTGCCCGGACCCGCCGGGCACAGGCCCGGACCCGCAGAGCGCGCGGATCCGCGCCCGGTTGAGCTCGGGGAGGCCGTAGACGGAGGCCGCGTGGAGCTCGGGGCGTGAAAAGGCCTTCCCGTACCATTTGGAGTAGGTGGCCTCGTCCGCGCCGAAGCGGAAATCCGCCGATATGTCGATGAAGAAAGATCCTTTGGCCGAGCACGCGGCCGCGATGTCCTCGGCGTGGCCGGTGGGGAGAGCCGCGAATACCACGTCGGCCCGCGCTATCGCCTCGGCCTTGTCCGCCAGCGCCGCGTCGCCGGCGCCCAATAGATTGGGATAGACCGAGGACATGGCCTCGCCACCGGCGCTGGCCGAGCTCAGGACGAGCTCGTCGACGTCGGGATGACCCAGGAGTAGCCTCGCCAGCTCCGCTCCTGCATAGCCGGTAGCTCCGATAACCGCGCATATACTCATTCATCGTTCTCCGGTCGAGCGCCTCTCGCCGGATTCAGGCCGACGGGGACGCGGAATTGCGCGGGCGCCAAGGCGCCACGGCACGCTCTGCCAAAAGGATGTAATGGGGTAAGGTCTAACGACGAAGGAAGATAGGAAGTAGGAGGAGGGGGAGACGGGTAGCTTCGCTGAGGGTAGACTGATTCTCGATGGGGCGCTGCGGTGGCTTGTCGTAGGCTCGGCCTTGGTACTTCATATACCACTCCTCGGATGCATATTTATGCGGATAATGGCGAATATCAAAAAGAAGGTCAAGAGACCGGGGCATAATTATACGCGCTTCGCGGACCGGGGCGGAAAGGTCGAGGCGAGGAGTCGGGCGATGTCCCTGGCCATCCCTTTCGAGGGCAGGTCCAGGCCCAGATCGAGGAAGATATCCTTGCGCTCCGCGGCGAACCAGGCTCGCAGGCGGCGCGCGATCTCGTCCTCGACGTCGTCCGCGCGCGATATGCGCACGAGGGCCGCCATTTCCTCGGCAGTGAGCATCTTCCATTCGCTTCCCGCGACCAGATGGTAGGTCGACCCGTCCTCGGATCGCTCGATGCGCAGGGCGGGAACCGGCGTGGGTCGAGGGCCTACCGAATCGGAGCGGTCGGCGATGTCGTTGAGCCTCTGTACTTCCATGTTATAGCGGTGGACCTTGGCCTGCTCGAGGAGGAAGGAAATGCCCTCGGCGTCGAGCTCGGGCAGGAGGGCGATCAGTTCGTCCAGAGCCGGATTCTTCACGGAACGGCGCGTCTTCTGCGGCATGGCAATGCACCTCAGGAGTAATATACCGCTCTCGAGGGGCGCAGGCATCGACGGAGCTTACCGAATCGACGTCTCGCCCATATCCTCGGCGCCATGAAGAATGCGGAAATGAACGACCTCGCAGCGAGCTGCGAGGTATCGTTCGCTCGGTAAGGAAATTTATTGTATGAGGGCCTCATACCCCTGTACCTTGAAGCGTCGTACGCAGCGAGCTGCGGGGTATGAGTCCCTCCTCCGAATCAAAGGATTACGCGCCAACCTGGACAGCGAGAGGGACGCGGTCTACTTGTACGGGCGACTCGCCGAGGCCGAGCCCAATGCCAACCTCGCGGAACTGGGCAGGAAGCTGGCCGAGACCGAGGTGAGGCAGGTCGCCTTATGGGAAGGCCGGCTGGCGGAGGCCGGAGCCGCGGTCCCGGCCTTCCGCCCCTCCCTGAAGGCAGGGATGACGGCCATCAAGGGAGCAGGGTTTAACGCCTGGTTTTCTACTTATAGGAGACCCTTCGCCAAGTTGGTTACGTCGATTGTCCAAGTTGGTCACGTCGATTGTCTAAGTTGGTCATGCCGAATAACCAAGTTGATCATGGCGGTTGCCGAACTTGGCAAATCCCACTAACAAAGTTGGGTACATTCAGTCGCCGACTTGCCCGATACACAGTTTCGAGTATTTCGGACAAGGAACCAGCCATGTCCTTGTCTATCCTCGCGATGCAGAGCCATCTCGAGACGAACGACAACTCCTTCTACATCCTCGCTTCCTGGCCCAGGGTCGTGGAAAATGAAGTTCGATCCAACGGACCCGAGCCTCCCCGGCGGGAGCTTGAGATCGCGCCGCGCCTTCGTTTTCCCGTATCCGCGATTTCAGTATCCTCGAACGAGGAGGCAAGCATGAAACGAACGCTCGCAGGCATCCTCGCGTCCATCCTCGGCCTAGTGGCCTTCGCCGAGGCCCCCACCATCGTCGACGAATGGAGCCAGGTTCGGACCCCGCCAGCGCCCGAGCTGCAGCAAGTCAAGGTCGAACCGGCGACCACGGCCCTCCTCCTCCTCGATTTCGAGGAGAGGACCGTCGGCCCCCGCCCTAGGGCCGTCGCGACTCTGCCCCGAGTCGCGAAGCTCCTCGAATTCGCGCGGGCCTCCGGCATTCTGGTTGCGTACAGCACCACCCTGGCCGGGAGTCCGGAGACCATCCTGCCCGATCTCAAGCCCCTCCCCTCCGAGCACGTGGTCAAAGCGAGCGTAGACAAGTTCTTCGGCACCGACCTAGAGGCCTATCTGAAGGGAAAAGGCATCCAGCGGGTCATCATCGCCGGCATCGTGGCCGAGGGGGCGGTGCTCGGCACGAGCATAGGGGCCACGCTGCGGGGATTCAAGGTTGTCGTGCCGGTGGACGGCACGGCTTCGTCGGAGCGCTACGCCGAGCAATACGTCGCATGGCATCTGATGAACGCTCCCGCCGTGCGCGGCAACGTCGTCCTGACGCGGACCGACATGATAGGCCTGTAGCGGGGCGTCCTTACGCTGAAGGCGCGGTCCCTCCGACCCGGTCGTAGCGCACGTCGACGAGACAGAGCCCGAAGGGGCCGAGCGCCCCGGGAACGGCGGCGCGGTCGCGGCCCTCGAGGATCGCCGCCACGCGCTCGGGCGCCAGCGATCCCTTCCCCGCCTCGAGGACGAGGGCGGCCATGATCCTCGCCTGGTTGTAGATGAAGCCCGGGCCCACGAAGACGAGATCGACGATGCGGCCCGAGGCCTCGATTCTCGCCTCGTCGAGGCGGCGCCTCGTATCCTCGCCCTTGGCGTTGGATACGGCGCGGAAATCGCGCTCGCCGACGAGGGCGGCGGCGGCGGCCGACATGGCGGCGAGGTCGAGGCGCTCGGGAACTCGCAGACTGTAGCGCCGCAGGAAAGGGTCGGGCTCGGTCGAGGCCAGGAAGCGGTAGCGGTAGGCCTTGGCCTTCGCGTGGAGTCGGGCGTGGAAGCGCGCGTCGACCTCGACGCAGGACCTGCAGGCGAGGTCCGGCGGGAAGCGGGCGTTCAGTTCGTCCTTGAGGTCGCCGCAGCTCAGGGCCGTGAACGCGTGGAAGCTGGCGGCCTGTCCCTCCGCGTGGACGCCGGCGTCGGTCCGCCCCGCTCCAACGGTCTCGATGGCGGCGGATGGCCCATGGAGCCCGAGAGCCCCCCCGATGCAGGCTTCCAGCTCGCCCTGGACGCTTCGCCCGGCATCGCCCGCGGTTCCGCGAAGGCGCTGCCATCCCGAGAAATCCGTGCCGTCATAGGCCAGCCTGACGAGGAAATTGCGTCGCGCCATGGCGGATGATGGGCCGCGCGCCGCCGACGGGTCAAGGCCGGCGTCGGTCAGCCATTTTCACGAAGCCTCCCGGGGCCGGTTACTCCTCTCCGGCAGACCGCGCCCGGCGGGGAGCGGGATTCCCGGCAGAGCCAGAACGGTTTTTCGTTTTCGCTCCGCGGAAACTAGACCCTCATGCCGATAAAAGCATATACGATCTTAGGCGCGGCTCGCCTCGAGAAGGCGATCGTGGCGTGACAGGGAGTTGAGCTTACATGAAAGACATCAATGGAAAGCCCGAGTCCGCAGATCGCGACGAGGATATCTCCAGGCTGAGCAACGAGAACGCGAGATTGACGAAGCGCGTCGCCCAGCTTGAGCGCATGATCTCCCTCCAGCCCCAGACGGGCCTGCCTACCCACTTTCGGCTCGAGCTCGAGCTGGAGGAGACTATCGAGGAATTCAGGCGGCGCGGCGACCGCGAAGGCTTCAGCCTCCTCATCGTGCAGTTGGGCGACAATTATGCGATCGTGCGCAAGACGCTCAAATCGAGTATAAGCGAATGGATACTCTACGAGACCGGCTGTCGGATCCAGAGCCTGCTCCAGCCGGGCGATAAGCTATTCCATACTCATGAGAGCGAGTTCGTCCTCATCCTGCCAGGGCGCAAGGGCAAATCCCTGGAGGAGTTCTTGCGCAGACTCATCGCCCAGCTCGACGAACCGCACATTTTCTCAGGCTTCAACATCGCGATCAAGGCGGCTACCGGCGCGTCGTACTGGCCGGAGCATGGAGAGGAGAAGTCGAAGATCCTGCATCGCGCCGACGTGGCTGCCGGAGCCGCCGTCGAGGAACGCAAGAGCTTCGTCCTCTTCACGCCCGAGCTGCTGCGCCGCGCGGTGGAGAAAGTGGAGCTGCAGAATTCGATCGTAAAAGCCCTCGAGACCGCGGGCATCGACCGGCTGGGCGATCAGTTCACGCTTTATTACCAGCCCAAGATCTTCCTCTCCTCGGTCGGCGAAAGCTTCGTCGGCGTCGAGAAGATCGAGGCCGAGGCCCTGATCCGGTGGCGCCACCCCCAGAGGGGCTTCCTCGGCCCGGACACTTTCATCCCTCTCGCCGAGGAGACGGGCCTCATCCTTCCCCTCGGCAAGTGGCTGATCTACCAGTGCGCGAGGCGACTCGCCGCCTGGGACGCGGCAGGCTGGGGCGGCCTGGGCATATCGCTCAACCTATCCGTCAATCTTTCGGCGAGGCAGTTCAGCTCGCAGGACGCGGCGGACATCATAGCGTCGGCGCTCTCCGGCAACGGGCTCGCCGGCGAACGCCTCACCGTGGAGCTCACCGAGACGGCCCTTTTCGAGGATCCCGAGCTCACGAAGAGGACGCTCGAGCGCTTCTCGGCCCTCGGCGTGAAGATATCTGTGGACGATTTCGGGACGGGATACTCCTCCCTGAGCCACCTGCACCGCTTCCCCCTCGACGAGATAAAGATCGACAGGCTCTTCATCGAGAATCTCGACTCGAACCACCATGACAAGATCATCGTCGGCTCCCTCGTTTCGATCGCGAAAGGCCTCGGCCTGACCCTGGTCGCCGAGGGCGTAGAGAAGCCCAAGGCCCTCAGGATATTATGGGACATGGGATGCAGGGGCTTCCAAGGCTTCCTGATATCCAAGCCCCTGCCCGCCGAAGGTTTCATCGCCTTCTGCGAGAAAGTGAAGTCCGACGGGATGAGGCTGAGGCTGATTCGGGGGATCGATGAAGAAGCTGGGGATCGACGGGGGCAAGATACTTAAGGACGATTCGGGAACGCTCGCGAGAGTCGTGTACTCGTCTCCCGAGGCGCTCATTGTCTATATCGCGGTGGCGCCGGGAGGCTTCGTGAAGCCTCACGTCACGCCGGTGGACATGGAGTTCTTCGTACTCGAGGGCAAGGGGTCTTTCTCGCTGGGCGAGGAATCGACCGAGGCGGGGGTCGGGACCCTCCTGCCAAGCCCGCGGGGCGTGCCCCACGGGATGAAGAACGAGGGGCCCGGAGTCCTGAGGGTCCTCGCGATCAAGAATCCGCGCCCCGAGGGCGAGTAGAGGGCCTTTCCGATCTTGACAGCGCGCTGAAACGCATCGATAAAATCCTCCCAGCGTCGGCGGGGAAGCCCCGCGACGCATTACGGCGCGCCGGGAAGCACTATGCCCTTCTTCTCCTTCCGACCGATCTCGGAATCGTCTCCGATGCACCTCGAGCCATTCAGCCCGCCACGCCTCATCGCGATCGGCGCCTTGATCCTCCTCTCGATCCTCATCGTCGCCTACCGGAGGCGCCTCGCGGCATAGAAGGGCGAGCCGCGCCTCAGGCTCGTCGCGACTATCATCGCGGTCGCCTTCGAGGCCTCCTTCCATGTCCTGCAGGACTTCACCCGGGGCTACTACGAGTTCCTCCGCGGCCTCATCCCTCTGGGGCTCCGCGCGATCGCGCTGTCGCTGGCTGTCGCGCTCAACGCCTCGAAGAGCCGCGGCGCATGGGACCTCCTCTATTTCTGGGGACTGGGAGCGGCGGCGCCCTACATGTTCGCCAATACCGACGGCGCGAACTACGACACTTTCCATTTCTACGACTACTTCATCGTCCACGGCTACATACTCCTCACTATGGTCTGGTTCGGGGCGGTCCACGGCTACAGGATCCGCTTCGCGACCTTCCTAAAGGCGGTCGGGATCCTATTCCCCATCACGATAGTCCTGAGGGTCTTCGACTCGGCCTTCGCCGGCGATCCTTGGAAATTCAACTTCATGTTCCTCATCAGCCCACCCGACGTCCCGACTCCCCTGGACGGCTTCGGCCACGGATGGGGCTATTACTTCGCCTTTTGCGCGCTCTGCGTCGCCATCCTCGCGGTCGCTTGGCTGCCCTGGGGCATCTCGTCCGGCCTGCGCCGATTGAAGCGAGCGAGCGCGACGGCTTAGCCTCGGAAGTCCGGTCTCTTCTAGGCGGGCTCCAGGCGCGCGCCCTCGACCTCGTCGGGGATCACTCGCCAGGCGGCCCTTCGGGTCTCGGCGGACCGGACGAAGGCCGGCAGGCCCATGGCCGGCGCGCCGAGCGTCTCCTCGGGATCGTAGGACAGCGAGAGGAGGCTTTCCGTCCTCTCGGCCAGGGCGCGCCCCCAGGCGCCGTGCAGGTGCACCAGGTCCCGCAGGGCGGGGAGGAGGGCCTTCAGGCCGGCGGCCCCGTAGCAGTCGTCGAGGAAGGCCAGCTGTTCGGCTTCGACCCCTCGCTCCTCGCTGCGTCCGGCGCGCCAAGACCAATAATCGCGCAGGAAGGCCGATGCTCGGGTCCGCAGGGGCCCCAACGCCGTACCGAACCATCCGACCGCCCGTCCGGTGGTGTAGAATCGGTCGCAGGCGGCTGCCAGAGAAGACGCGCCGGACATGCCTTCGGGCGGAAGCTCGCGGGTCGACCTGACGAGGTAGGGCGGCCGAGTGTCGGCATCGAAGCCCAGCTCGCCCGAGCGCTCCGCGAGCTCCGTGCCCGGCAGGAGGGCGAGGGGAAATATGTCGAGGTGGTTGGGCTCGAGGCCCATGGCGAAGTTCAGCGTCTCCTCGAAGTCTCCCAGGCCGTCGCCCGGCAGGCCGTAGATCAGGTCGAGGCCGAAACTCACCCCGGCCGCCGACAGCATGGCCGTCTTGCGCGAGAACTCCCGCCGGTCGAAGCCGGGCCTTCCGATGGCCTCGAGAGTCTCGCGCCTCGCACTCTGCAGTCCGACCTGGAGACTGCAGTCCAGGGCGGCGAAGCGTCGTACGAGGCCCCTGTCCAGAAGCTCGGCTCGCACTTCGAACTTCCAGCGCAAGCCCGGCGCCTTCGCTCGGAACAGATCGAGGAGGGCGGCGGCCCTCCTCGCGTCGGCGTCGAAGGTGGGATCGAGGACAAAGGCGTAGCGCACTCCCGAGCGGACGAAGAGCTCGAGCTCGGCTTCTATACGTTCCATGGGAAAAGGCCTCGAGCCGGTCGAGCCCTTGGATTCGTAGCAATAGGCGCATCGGAAAGGGCAGCCCCGGGAAAGCTCCCAGACGATGTCCCCCCCGCAGGCTTTCGGGTCCAGGACGCCCAGGAGCCAGGGCGAGTGAAGAGCGCCGGGCGCCTCGAGCCCCGCGCCCGGCCCTGGATCCGCCGGCAGCGCGACGCCGGGGATGCCGCGCGGGGAAGCGCCGGACAATATCGCGGCTAAGGCCGGCAGGATCGGCCCCTCTCCCTCGCCCACGATCGCGAAATCGAGGGCCGCTTCGGCGATGAGACCTTGGGGATCGGCCGTGGCCTCCGGGCCGCCGGCGAACAGCAACAGCCCGACGACGAGCGAGCGCAGCCGCGCGGAGGCGGCGGACAGCACGGCCCTGTTCCAGGAATAGACCGAAAAGCCGACGATGCCGGCGCCCGAAGACGCGATGCGCGAAGCCAGCTCGACTGGGCTCTCGCCGATCGCGGCCTCGATGAGGAAGGGCTCCACCGAGGCACAGCCTCGGTTCGAAGCCATGCTTCGGTTCGAGGCACAGCCTCGGTCGGCGGCGGCCTTGATCGCGGCGGCCACGCACGCGGCTCCGAGAGGAAGCGCCTCAGGAGACTCGCGGGCCGCCAGGGATACGAGGGCCAGTTTCAATTGGTCCCTCTCAGTATCCCCGGCCCGAATCCGCCGCGAACGCGCCCATCCTGGCGCTGTCGTACAAAGCGCCCGGCGACCGCCGGCCCACATCGGTCCACTCGATGAGGAGGCTGGGCTTCCCGGAACCGGTGCCCGGGGCCGGCCAGGGAGGAGGAGGGGCTATCCAGCTGCCGTCCGGCCGTCGCATGTGCGAACGGTCGGAAACGAAGTCGGCCACGTAGTCGCCGCCTTTGAGCAGGCGGAAGCGGGGCGCGAAGGCGCGCTGCACGTCCGGGGGAAAGGTCGCGCCGAGATAGCGCGCCAAGGGGCATGGGAAAGGCAGGTCGCTGTCCATGTCCAGGGCGAGCCGGCCCTGCACGGGATCGGTCGCGACCGCGAAGACATGGTAGTCCCAGCGGACCAGGCCGTCGACGGGCCTGCCCGAGCGCTGGCGCAGGCAGATGACCTCGCGCGAGGCGTTGGAGACGATGACGGCCCAGGCAGCGGAGCCGACGAGTTCGGGCCTCGCGAGAAGGCGCCAGACATTCTCTTCGCAATAGTAGGGCTGGTAATCCAGGGCGGACCTATCGATCTTGATCACGGGTCGAGTATAGCATCCGGAGCCATCGATGGCTAAGCCTGAGTCCTGCGATCGTTCTCCCTCACGAACGCCCTGGGGAGCACGAGATTCTCCTTCGTCCGGGCGCTGGTCGGAGCCCAGGCGATAGTCTCGTCCCTGAGGAGCCGGTAGATCGCCGCCTCGATCTCGTCCTGGGCGGCGCCGAGATGGGTATTGACCCAGATCTTCATGGCCTCGACGTTGACCTTGATTCCGCCCTCGTGAATGGGTTCCCCGTGCCGGACGGCGAAATCGGTCATCCCGCGGGCGATCCTCTCCTTGGGCATAGTCTCGATGAGCTCGGAGACCTGGTCGTTTGACCTTCTGATGCGGGCCGCGAGGACCTTGATGATCTTGAGGGCGAATTTGCCGTTGGCGAGGATCATGGACTCAAAGGTCGGGCCGTCTACGGCGAGGACCTTGGTCTTCTTGACCGCGACGGCGGAGGCCGAGCGGGGTCGTTCGTCGAGAAGAGTCATCTCGCCGAAGAAATCGTTGGGCGTGTCCACGGTCTTGAGCATCGTTTCCCCTCTCTCGACCTTCATCTTGAGCTCGACCGCTCCTTCGAGAAGTACGTACATGAGATCGCCCTTCTCGCCTTCCTTAAAAATGATATCGCCAGGCTCGAAGAGCTTCACGTTGTCGTTGGCCATGGATCCAAGTGTAGGCCGGGTATACCGGTCTAACAAGCGGCAATTTCAACACTATTATCTTGACATATATTATTTTGATATATATAGTGACGGAATGCCAAAGGAAAACCGAAGCAAGTACGCGATACTCGGCATGCTCGATTTCTGCCCCATGTCCGGCTACGACCTCCGCAAGTACGCGGCCATAAGCATAGCTCATTTCTGGAAAGAGGATTACGGCCATATTTACCCGACCCTCAAGCTCCTCCTCGAGGAGGGTCTGGCGAAGATGGACGAAGTGCCGGGGAAAGGGAAGGCGCCGCGGCACCTGTATTCGATATCGAAGGAGGGCAAGGAAGAACTGGCCCGCTGGCTCGACGAGATGCCGAATCCGCCCAATCTCAGAATCGAGCTTTTGCTGAAAGTCTTCCTGGGTCGCAGGGCCGAGCCGGATAGGCTGATCCTCATGCTCGAGCATCAGTCGAAGGAATGCGAATCCGCCCGCGCCGAGCTCTTGGCGACGGAAGCGCATCTGAGATCGGAGATCGCGCTCGGGGGGGAGGCCGGTCGCGAGGCGGGTTTCCAGCTCATGACCCTCCGCTACGGCAAAAGCTATTACGAGAGCCTCGGGACCTGGTGCCGGGAGACTCTCGAAGAGCTCCGCAAGCCGGAATGAACCGGTTGCGGAATATCGCGGTATTCGGGCGCGCCGCGGGCGGCCCGAGAGGAGTACTCTATGCGGATTCTGGTTTTAGGCGGCAGCCCGAAAGGCGCGACGAGCGTCACGATGCAGTACGTCCGATGGATCGGAGAGAACCTGGGAGGTCATGAGGTCGAAACTATCCAGATCGCGTCGCGCATCGCCTTCCTGGAACGGGACGAGTCGGCCTTTGCCGCGGCGATCGAAAAGGTCAGGCAGGCAGACGCGGTGCTCTGGGCCTTCCCCCTTTACGTGTTCACCGTTTGCTCGCAGTACAAGCGATTCATCGAGCTCGTCTGGGAGAAAGGCGCGGATGGGGCATTCCGCGGGAAGTACGCTTCGTCCCTGTCTACCTCGATCCATTTCTTCGACCACGCCGCCCACGAATACGTTCGAGGCGTATCCGAGGACCTGGGCATGGCCTTCGTAGGCTCCTTCTCGCCAAAGATGGAGGACCTGAGGAAGCCGGAGTGCAGGCGGCAACTCCTATCCTTCGCGCGCGAGCTCGCCGAGGCGGCCGGGAGGAAGCTGCCCCTGCCCCGCCGGACGGCAGCCCTCCCGCGCCTCGGAGGCGCCGCCCCGCGCGCCTCGGAGCCCGCCTCAGATCCTGCGATCCCCGCTCCGACCGGGAAGCGCGTCCTCGTGCTCGTCGATTACCCCGAGTCGTCGATCGGCGCCATGGCGCGGCGCTTCGTGGCTGCATCGCGCGCCGCGGGCGAGTGCGTCCGGACCCTCGGCCTCGAGGAGATGGGCATGAAGGGCGGCTGCCTCGGCTGCCTCAAGTGCGGCCAGGCCAACCATTGCGCCTACGAAGGCAAAGACGGCTTCATCGAGAGCTTCAGGTCCGAGGTGATGGGCGCCGATCTCCTCGTCATCGCGGGCACTATAAAGGATCGCGCCCTGTCGGCGAGATGGAAGGCCTTCTTCGACCGCTCCTTCTTCAACACGCATCAGCGGACCCTCGTAGGCAAGCAGATCCTCGTCCTGGCGGCGGGTCCCCTCTCCCTCCTCGGGAACCTCCGCGAGACCCTCCAGGCCTACGTCGAATGGCAGGGCGCGAACCTCGTCGACCTCGTATCCGACGAGGCGGAGTCGGGTCCGAGGCTGGACGCGCTCATAGACGCAGCCGCCTCGCGATCGAGCGCGGCCCTCGCCGCCGGCGCGATGAGGCCCGCGACCTTCCTCGGCGTGGGCGGCATGAAGATCTTCCGCGACGACATCTACGACGAGCTCAGGATCGTCTTCAAGTCGGACCACCGGGCCTATGCGAGAGAGGGCATCTACGACTTCCCCCAGAGGAAGCCAGTCAAGCGCCTCGCGATCTGGCTCGGCTACTGGATCACCTCGATCCCCGCGGTCTATCGCGGCATGATCCGGAACCTGCCCGCCCTCATGGTCAGACAGTTCGAGCCGCTCTTCGCCCGGAGTCCGGGACCGGCGAAGCCCCGCTCCGGGGCTTGAAGCCCCGCCCTGAAGCTTGAGGTATCGCCGCCCCCTCCCCGGGCGTATAATGAGGGAGGGGGCAACAATGGACGAACGCGAAATCGTCCGCGCCTTCGAGGGCGTGGAGACCATGGACGGAGCGGGCGTGCGGCTCACCCGGCTCTTCGGCAACCGGGAGGCCGAGCTGCTGGATCCCTTCCTCCTCCTCGACCTCTTCGGCTCGGAGGACCCGGACCAGTACCTGGCGGGCTTCCCCTGGCACCCGCATCGGGGGATCGAGACCGTCACCTACATGCTCGCGGGCAGCGTGCGCCACGGCGACAGCATGGGGAACTCGGGCTATATCGGCCCGGGCGACATCCAATGGATGACGGCGGGCTCGGGCATCATCCACGAGGAGATGCCCCAGCCCTCTCCCAAGGGAGTGCGAGGCTTCCAGCTCTGGGTCAACCTCCCTCGCTCCGAGAAGATGGTCGATCCCGCCTACAGGGGATTCGCCGCGGCCGAAATGTCGGTCGAGACGACGGCGGGGGGCGAAGTTCGGGCGATCGCGGGGAGCTTCGCCGGCGCGAAGGGGCCCGTACGCGGCCTCGCCCGGCAGCCGACCTATCTCGACGTGCGCCTGGGCGACGAGGGTTCTATCGAGCTCGAGGCGCCCGAGGGCGAGACGGCCTTCGCCTGCCTCTATGGGGGATCGCTCGAGAGCCCTTCGGGCGCCGCGTCGGGCCGCCTTCCTCTGTGTTGCCTTTTCGGGCCGGGGGACCGCGTCAGGCTGAGGGCGGGCCGCGAGGGCTGCTCCTTCGTCTTCGCCCGCGGGACGCCTCTGGGCGAGGACATAGCCTGGCGGGGTCCGATCGTCATGAACACGGAGGCTGAGCTCGGCGAAGCCTTCAGGGAGTATGCCGAGGGGACTTTCGTCAAGGCGAAGGCGCGGTGAGGCGAGGTAAGCGATGACTCCCGGCTCGGCTCCATGTTAGCATGGGGCCAAGGAGACGACCATGACCTACACCGCCGCCGAATCGCGCTACGCGACAATGCAGTACCGCCGCTGCGGAGATTCGGGCCTCATGCTCCCCGCGCTCTCCCTCGGGTTCTGGCACAATTTCGGCGCCGAGACGCCCCACGACCGCATCCGCGCCATGGCGCGAAAGGCCTTTGATCTCGGCATAACCCACTTCGACCTCGCCAACAACTACGGACCGCCTCCCGGGTCGGCCGAGCTCAGCCTGGGGCGACTCCTGAAGGAGGACTTCGCGCCCTACCGCGACGAGCTCGTCATCTCCACGAAAGCCGGCTACACGATGTGGCCGGGACCCTACGGGGACCACGGCTCGCGGAAGTACCTCCTCGCGAGCCTCGACCAGGGCCTCCGGCGGATGGGACTGGACTATGTCGACGTCTTCTACCACCACCGTCCCGATCCCGAGACTCCCCTCGAGGAGACCATGGGCGCCCTCGCGCAGGCCCTGCGCTCCGGCAAGGCCCTCTACGTCGGCCTCTCGAACTATCCCGCCGAGAAGACTCGGGAGGCTGCGTCCATGCTCAAATCGATGGGCGTCCGTCCCTTCATCCACCAGCCCCGCTACCACATGTTCGATCGCGAGAAGGTCGAGGAAGGCCTTCTCGGCGCCTGCGCCGAGTCCGGTATGGGCGTCATAGCCTTCATGCCCCTCGCCCAGGGTCTCCTGACGGCGAAGTACCTCGGCGGGACACCCCCCGACTCCCGCGCGGCATCCGGCAGCCCTTTCCTTAAAGAAAGCGACATCACGCCCCAGAGGATCGCCAAAGCCGCCGCGCTGAACGAGATCGCCAAGTCGCGGGGCCAGAGCCTCGCCCAAATGGCGATCGCCTGGACCCTCCGCGACCCCAGGGTCACCAGCGCCCTGATAGGCGCCTCCCGGCCCGAGCAGATCGAGGAGAATGCGGCGGCCCTATCGGCCGGCCCACTGTCCCAGGACGAGCTCGCCGCCGTGGACCGGATCCTGGCCGGCCGATAGGGAGGGGCGCGATGACGCGCGGCCGCATGAGGAGGATCTGCCTCTCCCTTCCCGAGGCGACGAGCGACTTCCCCTTCGACGGCGCCACGGAGGCATTTCGAGTCCGCGGCAGGATCTTCGCCCTCCATTTCGACGCCGGGGCCGGACCCGTGGAGGTCAACCTCAAGTGCGAACCTGACCTCGCCGCGGACCTTCGGCTCTCCTATACCGATATCAGGCCCGGATGGCACATGAACCACAGACATTGGAACACGGTCGTCTTCGACGGGGCCATCCCCGACTCCAAGCTGGAGTGGCTCATCCGCCATTCCTACGAGCGCGTCGTCGCAGGCCTGCCCCGGGCCGAGCGCGAGGAGCTGCCCGCCCGCGCAGGGAAAAACTAGCCTGCGGCCCGGATAGGCTATATACTTGAGCCCAGGTATGGCGCAGCAAACGGTCGGAAGGGGCGGGGGCCAGAGATCGGCCGCCGCCCAGGACTCTCCTGCCTCCAAGCGGCCAAAGAACGTCAAGGACATGGCGGGCAGGCAGAAGGCCGCCGTCTTCCTGGTCGCCCTCGGCTCGGACATCTCGTCGGAGATCTTCAAGCACCTGCGGGAGGACGAGATC
>Ga0181516_10000033_pt1 | contig 141090 bp, 119 predicted proteins | sample PEATcosm2014_Bin_25_FD_121104 | JGI IMG/M metagenome (GOLD analysis project Ga0181516, IMG submission 121104) | Peatland microbial communities from MTU Mesocosm Facility, Houghton, MI, USA - PEATcosm2014_Bin01_10_metaG | ecosystem: Environmental > Terrestrial > Soil > Wetlands > Peat | place...
CTGCTCAAGCAGGACAAAACCTGCAAACTAGGCATCCACGGAAAAAGGCTACAGGCAGCCTGGGACCACGACTACCTGCTCAAACTACTCGGAGGCCAAATTTAGAGGCGTTTGCCCGGCCGCGTATGTGGACGGCTGCGACTCGGGAACCGCCCCTACGCTACAATAAAAGATGGGCCAAGGCCAGAATTCTTTGCGCACTGAGCGCAGCTAAAGCAAGGAGCTACAAACTTTATGGCGATTCCCGCCACTCAAATGCGTCCCGGCATGATCATTAAGCACAAGGACCAGCTGCACCTAGTCTTCAAGGTCGAGCACCGCACCCCCGGCAACCTGCGCGCATTCATCCAGGCCAAGCTGCGCAACATCCGTACCGGGGCCATGTTCGAGGAGCGCTTCCGCTCGGCCGACGCCATCGAGAAAGTGGTCGTGGACGAGGTTTCCATGGACTTTCTTTACAACGACGGCGACGACTACTACTTCATGAACCCCGTGGACTACGAGCAGACTGTGCTCAAGGGCACCACGCTCGGCGATGCCGTCGAGTACCTCACCCCCAACTTGCAGATCAAGGTCAGCTACCATGACGGCCAGGCCGTTGGCATCGATCTGCCGGCAGCGGTCGAGCTGACCGTTGTCGAAACCGAGCCGGGCCTCAAGTCGGCAACCGCATCCAGCGTCAGCAAGCCCGCCAAGACAGAAACCGGTCTCGTCGTCCAGGTTCCCGCCTTCATCAACGAAGGCGAAAAAATCCGCGTCGACACGAGCGAAGGCGCCTACCTGAGCCGCGCGTAAACGCGACGGGGATATAACCAATAGCCGGCTACGGCCGTCCCTGACTTGACAGAGGTTTGCATGAAACCCCTGCTTTCATTGCTCATTGCCTGCTCTGTGTTGCCGGTGGCTGCGAGTGCAGCGGAGGCATCTCCTATGATTGCTGAAGATCAGACAAAGGCCGTCGAAGGGAACGATGAATTTGCCGTTGCGTTATATGGCAAGCTGCGAAGCCAAAGCGGCAATCTCTTCTTTTCGCCCGAGAGCATATCCACCGCGCTGGCCATGGCCTATGGCGGCGCGCGTGGCGACACCGCCGCTGAGATGGCGAAGACACTCCACTTGACGCTGCCTCCGGATCGATTGCATCCGGCCATGGGCGCGCTGCTGAGCGGCCTCAACGCTCCGCATGATGGATACCTGCTTCGCGTGGCCAACGCTCTTTGGGCGCAGCAGGGTTACAAGTTTCAAGACGACTTCCTCAAGCTGACCAAGAGCGATTACGGCGCGGGATTCAACCCAGTGGACTTCAAGAGCGCGGCCGAAGAGGCGCGGTTGACCATCAATCAATGGGTCGAAGAGAAGACAGACAACAAGATCAAAGACCTGCTCAAGCCAGGCGCGGTCAACCCCGCGACGCGGCTTGTGCTGACCGATGCCATCTACTTCAAGGCCGACTGGCAGACGCAATTCGAACGATCGCAGACGGAGAACGAGAATTTCTATTTATCCAGGACACGAAAGAATGTGATATCGCCTCTGATGCATCGCACAGGCGCATACAACTACCTAAACGGAGGGACGTTCCAGGCTCTGGAAATCCCCTATAAGAGTGGGGAATTGTCCATGATCGTCTTTTTGCCCAAAGAATTGGACGGCCTCCCCGAGTTTGAGCAATTGCTGACCGCATTCAGCACCCGTCAATGGCTCAGCCAGTTGCAGCCGGTATCCAGAGTCACTGTGACCTTCCCCAAGTTCAAGGTGACAGAGCAACTTGAACTCGGAAGCACGCTGAGGGCAATGGGGATGCCAAGTGCGTTTGATAAGGACGCTGATTTTTCAGGCATGACCGGCAGCCGCGACTTGTTTCTTTCGGCAGTGATCCATAAGGCTTTCATCGATGTGAATGAGGAGGGAACCGAAGCGGCGGCAGCAACGGCCGTCGTGATGCGGGGGCTCGCGATGCGCGCGCCTGACCAGACACCGCCCATTGTCTTTCGCGCCGACCACCCATTCGTCTTTCTGATTCGCGACAATCGCTCCGGCAGCATCCTCTTCATGGGACGCGTAACCGACCCGACGAAGTGAGAACGAGCAATTTTGGCTCTTGAAATACGCGCCGCACGAGTTAAGAACCGTCGGTTTTTCATAGATCTATGAACAAGCCATTGATTCGGCCCTGTGCCGCGCATGGAACCCAGGTCGTAGAGCCCGTTTCGATAACTCCGCGAAGCACAGAGCGCGTCCGGCCGAGTGTGCGCCCTGTTCATTTTGCTGTTATCCTCTCCGGCAGAGGATTCCTCCGAAGGATCCGCTCCATGCCATAAGGCGATCACACGGAAGATTCGATTCAGGTCACAACCAGATTGACTACAAAGGAGAATTGATAAGATGCCTGTCCCCAGCTCAATCGCCGTCTCCGCCATCAACTACAACATGAACGCCGATTTCCTCAAGAAGAACGTTGAAGGCTTGACCGATGAAGAGTGGCTGCGCCGCCCCGGCGCTGCCAACCATCTTTTGTGGATCGTGGGCCATGTCTGCTGGACTCGCAGCATGTTGCTGAAACGGCTGGGAGACGACTGGTCGAAGCCATGGTTCACGCACTTTGCCCGTGGCGCAAAGCTCGACGAATCCGCCGCTTATCCGACGCCTGAAGAGGCCAGGCTCGCGTGGGATGAGTCAAGTGAGCGCCTGAAGGCCGCAATGGAGTCCGTCTCGGAAGAGGCGCTGGCAACCCCCTCAACGCAAGGGCCGCCGAGCGCCGACGGAAAAGTGAGCGGGGTTGTCAACTTCCTCGCCCTTCACGAGACCTATCACATTGGTCAGATCTCCTACCTGCGCAGTTGGCTTGGGCACGCGGGCGTGATGGGCTAGGTTCGCAACAGCGAGCGGCCAATTTCGTAAGAACTGAAAAGCCACCGCTGGTTGGCGGTGGCTTTTCAGTGGAGAGAACCGATTGTTAGGCCAGTAGGATTTTTAGAACTTACCCTCCGGCAAACTGACCGGCCTCGCTTCGAGCACCGATTCGATCGCCTTCAAGGCCTCCAGCACGGTGCCGGGGACAGGAGCGTCCACCTGCACCACGGCCAGAGCCTTCACCGGCTTGGGTCCAGAGCGCTCGCGGCCCAGGGTGAAGTTGGCAATGTTCACGCCGTGCTCGCCCAGAGTGGTGCCGATCTTGCCGATCACGCCCGGTACGTCCAGGTTGCGGCAGACCAGCAGGTTCCCTTCGAGCGGCGTCTCAATGTCGATGCCGTCGAACGCCAGCAGGCGCGGCTGCTCGCCGTGAATCACGGTTGCGCTGGCGCCAATAGAGCCGGCTGCCGTGTGCAATTCGATGGTGAGTACGCTGGCCGCGCCGCCCCGATGGCTCTCCTGCTTCTCCTCGTGAATGCGGATGCCGCGTTCCCCGGCCACCGCCGCCGCGTTGATGCGGTTCACGTTCTCCGAACCCTGCAGCAGTCCCTCGATAGCCGCGTTGCGCACCAGCTCTGTCTTGACTTCGGTCAGCGATCCGCCGTAGGTCAGGTGAATCGATTCGATGCCGCCTTTGCTGGTTTGCGCCAGAAACGAGCCAAGCCGCCCGGCAAGGTCGATATACGGCGCCAGGACAACGTACTCCTCATGGCTCAGCGACGGCAGATTGACCGCATTCTGTACGACGCCCAGCTTGAGATATTCGCGCACCTGGCGGGCAATCTGAATTCCCACCGCCTCCTGCGCCTCGGCCGTGGAGCCCGCGATGTGCGGGGTCAAAATCACCTGGTCAAGCTCGGCATAGGGAGTGTCCTTGGCCGGCTCTTTGGCAAACACATCCAGCGCCGCTCCAGCCACCTGGCCGCTCTTGATGGCTTCCACCAGCGCCGCATCGTCGATCAGCTCGCCGCGCGCGCAGTTGATGATGCGCACGCCCTTCTTCATCGCGGCCAGCGACTTGGCGTTGATGACTCCGGCGGTCAGCTGTGTCAGGCCCACGTGCAGCGTGATGTAGTCCGATCCGGCGATCAGTTCTTCGAGCGTGACGAGTTTTATGCCGTTCTCACGCGCCACAGCGGCGGAAACAAACGGGTCGCTGCCGATGATATCGAGACCAAAGCCCTTGGCGCGCTTGGCCACTTCCAGGCCGATGCGGCCCAGTCCCAGAATGCCCAGGGTCTTGCCGCGCAGTTCCGCGCCTTGCAGAATCTTCTTCTCCCACCGGCCGGCGTGCATGCCTGCGTTGGCGAAGGGCAGCTTGCGGGCCAGCGCCAGCATCAGCCCAATGGTCAGCTCAGCCACGGCCACCGCGTTTGCGCCGGGGGTATTCATCACCACAATGCCCCGCCGCGTAGCCGCCTCGGCGTCAATATTGTCCACGCCCACGCCGGCCCGGCCAATCACCCGCAGCTTGGGCGCCTGCGCCATCAGCGCGTCGTCCGCCTGCACGGCGCTGCGCACCACCAGCGCATCGGCATCGGCCAGGGCAGCCGGGAGCCCATCCGGCAATTGGTCGTGCGTCAACACTTCCCACCCCGGCTCGGCCGCAAGTACGGCCAGCGTTGCCGGAGAAACCTTCTCTGCCAGTACGATCTTCATCACGTCTCCCTTGCTCTTTTGCGCGGCTTCATACTCGTCAAATCGAATGCTGTGTTTTTCGCACAGCAGATCCAGCATTCGCACCACGGCCGAGTGCGGCTTGCCCTCGCCCCGCTCGTACTTCCAGATCGAGTTGGGATGCACGCCCAGCCGCTCGGCCATCTCGTATTGATAGAGGTCCAACTGCTTCCGCGCGATCAGCAGCTTTTCCCCAAAACTCAGTTCGGCCATGAATGCCTTTCGCAACAACGTGGCGCAGCGAATAAGTGAATAAGTGAACAAGTGAATAAGTGAACGAGTGAACGAGTGAACGAGTGAAGGAGTGAACCAGGACAGTGACAAAGTGAATCGGCAGCGAGCGTCCTTCACTCAATCACTTCTTCATTTCTTCACTCCTTCACTTATTCACTCAATCACTGCTTCACTGCCTCTGCATACACGGCCTGCGCCGCCGCCACTGCCTGCCCATACACCACCGGCAGCCCCAGCGTGTCCTTGGCAATGTGCTCCATTGCGCCGAGAAACGCCACCGTGTCCAGGTAGTCGAAGAAGCCCAAATGCGCCACGCGGAAGATCTTGCCCTGCATCGAGCCTTGTCCGTTGGCCGTCACCAGGCTGAACTTCGTCTTCAGCGCCTTCACCACGTCGCCCGAGTTCATGCCTTCCGGCACGGACACGGCGGTTGCTGCGGCCGAGGGCGACGTCGGCGCAAACAGCGTGAAGCCCAGCGCCACCAGACCCGCCCGCGTCGCCTTGGCATTCACCTGGGCATTGTCGATCAGAGCGATGCGGCCCTTTTCGAGATCCCCGCCCGCCTGCCCGGCAATGTAATCCAGAGCCGCGCCCAAACCGGCGATCAACGCTACAGCCGGGGTATACGCGCTCTCGCCCTTCGCCGCGTTCTTGCGCTCTTTGCGCAGGTCAAAGTAGTAGCGCGGATTCTTCGAGGCGTCCATCGCCTTCCACGCCTTCTCGCTGACGCTTAAATAGGCCAGCCCCGGCGGAATCATGACCGCCTTCTGCGAGCCGCCGATCAGAATGTCGATGCCCCAGCCGTCCACGTCAAATGTCATCGTGCCCAGGCCGGTGATGCCGTCCACAATCAGCAGGGTGTCAGTGCCACTCACCAGCTTGGCCACTGCTTCCACGTCGTGGGCCACAGCCGTGGAGGTCTCGGAGGCCTGCATATAAATGGCCTTGTGCTCCGGCTTCAGCGCATTCTTCACCACTTCCAGGTCGAAGGTCTGCCCGTAGGGAACTTCTACAACGTCCACCTGGCAGCCAAACGCCTTGGTCAGGTCTACCCAGCGCTCGCCAAATTTGCCTGCCGTCAGCACCAGCACCCGGTCGCCCGGAGAAGTCAGATTCGAAACGGACGCTTCCATGGCTCCCGTGCCCGAACTCGACAGCAGCAGCACGTCGTTCTGCGTGCCGACAAAGACCTTCAACTGGGCAAGCACCTTCAGGAACAGGGCGCGGAACTCAGGCGTGCGGTGGTGAATATCCGCCGCCGCCATGGCAAATTGGGCCGCCGGCAACAGAGGCGTCGGGCCGGGTGTGAACAAGCGCGTCTTGCGAATCATGGTTTTTCTCCTCGGTTTCGGCAACCGGACCAGGAGCCAGGTTCGGCACCCATCCGGCCACCAATAATCACATAATACACTCGAATGTGATTTGTGTGATCGAATATTTGTGGAAAATCCCGGATCAGGACGAAGCTCGGGCCGTTCAGGCAGCGGAAAAACTCTATCCGGGGGGATGCCGGGGTTTGAACTCCCGCACAAAACCAACAGAATCAATGGGCTTTTGCCTATGAGGGTACACTTCTCACCGTAGTTGCAAGAATCACTTCGGAGAGCATTGGTCGCCGTCCCCGCCAGTTGATCATTGCTTCCGGATTGCCGGTAACCCGACCGCAACCGCTAAACTCGCGTAACTCTCTCCCCGCGGATATCGAATCACGACCCGGCGATTTGGCATCAACTGGCAACTTTCAGTCCTGGCTCAATGTCTGACCAGCCGACCACAGGGGACTAAACGGTCGAATAATCCATAAATATTCCAACTCTGAGGATCGAGGCCACGGGTTGTGAGGTGGTCCCGGTAGTTCGGACAGTTTTCGAGATCTGATTACATGGTCGCCCAATCTTCTCCAGCCCTGGCCGGCGCCTGCCCGTGATCCGGAAGGGATGAATATCGAGTTGCGGACGGACCTTCCGTCATATAGGAATCCCCGTGGGTAAATCGCGCAACTGAGCAGTTCAACCCGATCCGCGGGCGGCGAGCACCTAGGCACGCCGCTCGCGGATCGGGAAAAGCAACGCCGGGAACTACTTGAAAACGCCGTTCCCTTTCAGCAGCTCATCGCGATGGCCGTTGTCGTCTGTCATGGAACCAAATGCCTGACCCGACAGCGGGTGGTCTTTCAGTGAATCCACAATCGCCGCGTGGACCGTATCCAGGCCTTCCGGAGTGGGGGTGACGTACACAATCGCAAACATGCCCGGCGCTTCAGTGTGAATCGCCATGGTGTCGATCTCGTATTCAACGATGGTGCCGTCGGCCAGCAACTTCTCCAGCAGCGGCACAACCATGTGCTTGCTCAGCGACTCCACCGCATCGTCGGGCGCATCGGCCTTCAACTTATAAACCGACACGTGCACGTAACCGCCCTTGTAGGCTCCGGGATGCCAGTTGTAGTAATGGCTCACGTAGACGTTGTCCCAGTGCTTCGTGGGACTGGCCGCGCTGGGCGAAGCAGAAATATCAATCGCGAGCAACTGGTCCAGCACCTTCACCAACCCGGCCATCGACATGGCCGACCACCAGTTGTCATGCGTTTCCCCTTCGGGCGTGTGCACCAGGTTCAAATCGTCGCCATAGCCCACAATGGTTCCATTGGCCAGTGCCTTGGACATGACTTCGCTTCGGGCTGAAACGGACTTCTCCATGTCTGCCCAATGCGCCCGCGGAACCTGCCAGTTGGCGACATACGAGTACATCGCGGGTTTCTCTTTCACCTCGGCCATCTGTGCGCCCAACGGCATCGCGCACAGCGTTGAGAGTACGAGCGCACACAACCCCGTGAAGACGCTCAAAGATCGTCTGTTCATCTTCCTTCTCCTGTTGTGATTTAGTCAGCGTTGCTCTAGGGAAAGCCTGACTCAGCGCAGTGTACAGGACCACAACCATCTTCGCGTTGCCAATTCTCATCCCTGCTCCAGAATGGGCTCTCAACGGCTCCGGTTGTGGAGTGACCCCCTGAACTGAGACACGCGGGGATGACACACTTTGGCAGGGGTCGCAGGCGCTTGCCGAAAATTACCCTCCATCGGCGCACACTGGTAGATGGAAGACAAGTGCCCGAAACCCAGGCCCAACGAAGAAGTCAGGTGAAGGATCACCGGACTACGGCAAGGCTCCGGCATTCGCGTCCGATCCCGCCGGCCCGGAATGAAACATGGTAATTTACCGGTGCAACTGTGCTGGAGTATATAAACCTGTCAAAATAAATAGCTTCCACACGCTGCCCGCACGGAAACAGAGGCACTGTGTGCCAGTAAAACTGCCGATCCAGGACTAACCCACGTACAACTTCACCCCCTGCCTGTACCTCTAAGACTAGAGGCGCCAATATGCTCATCCGTCTTGCATACGACATTCAATTCGATATTCCGGCCACTGTCGCAATGGTCGCGCTGCTCAACGTTCATCCCTCCCGCGCCCACGATCTATTGGAACCGGACGAGTTGCAGACCGAACCCAAGCTCGAAGTCGCCCACTACATCGACAGTTTCGGGAATCGCTGCGCGCGGTTCGTTGCGCCTCCAGGGTTGCTGCGGCTGACCAACTCCACACTGATTCAGGATTCCGACGAGCCTGACGAGGTCAACTGGTCAGCCTGCGAGACGGCCGTGGGCGATCTGCCCTTCGAGGTTCTGAGCTACTTGCTCAATAGCCGCTACTGCGAAGTCGATCGCTTCTCGAACATTGCGTTTGAATTGTTTGGGAACATCGATCCCGGCTGGGGCCGCGTGCAAGCCATCTGCAACTGGGTCCACAGCCATGTGACGTTCAACTATCAGCACGCCCGGCCCACAAAAACAGCCCTCGATGTCTATACCGAGCGCGTTGGGGTTTGCCGCGACTTTCAGCATCTCGCCGTAACCTTTTGCCGCGCGCTCAACATCCCGGCCCGCTATGCAACCGGCTATCTGGGCGATATCGGCGTTCCCGTGGTGCTTCCCATGGACTTCAGCGCCTGGTTCGAGGTGTACCTCGACGGCCGCTGGTGGACATTCGACGCCCGCAACAACCAGCCCCGTCTCGGGCGCGTGCTGATCGCAACGGGCCGTGATGCTTCCGATGTAGCCATGACGACTTCGTTTGGCCGGGCAGACCTGCGTCACTTCTTTGTGGTCACCGAAGTGGAGACTCAAACCCCCACCGAACCCAAGGACTACTTCTCTGTCGGCGCGTAGTAGCCTTCGCGTGTGACAACAGCCAGGTCGTCCTTGTTGGCCTTGAGCGCGATCTTGTGGAAGCCGCCTTCCTTGTCCAAGACATCTGGTGTGTAGGTCAGCAAGTACTGGCCGCGGAGCTCCTCGGCGATCTGGCCATAGATTTCTTCCAGGTTGTCCTTCTTCTTGGCCTCGAAGTACCGTCCGCCGGTGCGCGTGGCAATCTTTTCCATGATCTTCTTGCCGTCTACTCCCGGCTGGCTCTCACCGCCGCCGCCGCGTCGTCCGCCGCCACCCCCGGGATAGCCGCCTCCTCCGCCCGGATACCCCCCGCCACCTCCACCGGGATAGCCACCTCCTCCGCCGCCGTGCCGCCCACCCCCGCCGGGTAGACCGCTGAATGCGGGACGCTCCTGCTCACCCTTGAAGTAGATGGCGTAGACGGCCACATTGGCGCGGTCCGCAGCATCGACCGCGTCGTTCAGCGTCTCCTTGCTGCCCCGGTCCACGCCGTCCGAGAAGACGACCAGCGCCTTGCGTCCTTCCTTGGGCTTCATCAGTTCATCGGAGGCCAGAAAGATGGCATCGTAAAGCTGCGTGCCGCCGCCGTGACTCATACGCGAACGATCCCGGTCGTCGCCCGTGGTCTCAGGACCCTGACTCGAATTCTGCGCAGCTCGCGACGGCCCCATATCGTCCAGCTCGTGGTGAAGCTTGTCGCGCGAGTTGGTAAAGTCCTCCAGCAGCTCAACCTCGCGATCAAAGTGGATCAGGAAGGCCTGATCTTTCTTGGCGTCCGCGGCTTTGGGGTCGGCGGGCAGCATCTGGTCCACAAACTTCCCCGCCGCCTTGCGCTCCTCCTCCATGGCGCCGGAGACACTGCGGCTCGTATCCACCAGCAGGCCCAGCCGGAAGGGCAGATTGCTCTCTCGCGTAAAGCTCTTGATGGTCTGCGGCCGGCTATCCTCGGTCAGCGTGAAGTCGCTCATCTTCAGGCTGGTGACCAACGCGCCCTTCTTGTCGCGCACGGTCACCGGCAGCACTACTTCCCGCGCCTGAATCTTCAACGTAGCGACGGACTGATCGCTGACAGGTTGTGAGGCGGCAGAATGTTGGGCGATGCATGCAGCGGGCAGGCAAACCATGGCCAGCATCGAAGCGGAGAGGCAAAGAACTGATCGATTTCGCATAGGGTTCAGTTGGGGGACACACTTTCACTCGATTAGACGAGACAAACCGCGGAGTGTTGACCGGGCTTCCTAAAAGCTCAACTGCGACAGGTATTTCCAGTTCACGCGCAGGCTCTGCTCAATCCGGAGATCGGTGCCGTCCTGGTCTACAAAGAACTGCTTTACGCCCAACTCTCGCGCCTCGCCCAGTTCCGTTTTCCAGTCGATGGTACCCGAGCCGGCTTCGGTAAAGTGATGAGAGCTTTCGTCCATCGGGCTGTAGGTGAATCCTGTAACCGGCTTGCGGTCCTTGATGTGAATCAGCGCCAGGCGGTCGCGGTATTTCTTCATCAATTCAAGCGGATTCTCGCCGCCTTCGACGGCCCAGTAAATGTCCAGCTCCAGGCGGACCGATGGGTCCAACTCCCGCATCAGGAGATCAAACCCGCGCCCGCCAGGCAGCGTCTTGTATTCGTAATTGTGCGGATGGTAGCCGAACTTCAGACCGGCTGCCTTTGCTTTGGCCGCAGCCTTGTTGAGATGATCCGCCGCCTGCCGAAATCCATCGAGCGAATCCCACAGCGGCCGGGCAATCATGGGGCAGATCATGTATTCGAGGCCCAGTTCGGCCGCGTAGTCCACGTGCTCTTCCAGAGTTGCGTAGTCGAAGTGCCCGCTGGGCGCCTTCAAGCCGGTCCCCTCGATCAGTGCCTTCAACTCCTTTGCCGGGCGATTGTAGACAATGGGATAGGTCTCGACACTGGCATAGCCGATGTTGTGGATCAGCCGCAGCGTCGCGCCAAGATCGCCGATATCGTTGCGAACCATGAAGAGCTGAACTCCGAAGTCGATTCCGGAACGGGTAGCGGCAGCCCGCAATTTGAGCGGCGCGGCAAGCGCAGCCCCGGCTGCTCCGGCAGCAAGACTGGAAAAACGGCGGCGAGTTAGCATGAGGTCTCCTCAACGAGCCCCATCAGCATAAATGAATGGAGGGTGGCTGGGCATTCGCGAGGAAAAGGAAGGTTTTTGGTAGCGCTAACGGGAATCGAACCCGGGTTTTAAGATTGAGAATCTAGCAGCCTAGCAAGTGGATTCAATCGCTTACAGCCATTTGTGACCGGACTGTGTACCAAGGTGTGTACCACAATCGGCAAAAACGGCCTATTGGACCGCTTCGCTGGCTTGCGGGAATGCTGCGGCCAGCCCCTCTGCAACGTTGCGCGTCTGGTACTCGACAAACTTCCCGAACCCGGCGGCAACGTGCGTTTCCGTGACGTGGATGTAGTACCGGGCGGCAACGGACGGCGAGCTATGCCCCATAAGGCGGGCCAGTGTGAAGCGGTCCATGCCGGATTGTGCGGCGCGGGTTCCGAACGTGTGACGCCAGCAATAGAATTCAAAGCTCGCCAAGCAAGCATCCTCGATTGTCTTTTCGTGGGGATGCTGCATGGAAACAACGTGTCCCGAAATGCCGTCACCCGGAAACACGAACGGGGAAGGTTTCACCGTGCCCTCTGCGGCCTTGCTGCGGCGCTGTAGAACGTCCGCAGCGCGCGGGGTGAGGGGAAGGCTGCGCTGTGCGCTGTCCGTCTTGCCTTGGCGAACGTGGATGACACCGTGAGGGCATTCTGTGCGCTCTGTCAGGTCCACATCGGCCCACCGGAGCAGGAATAGTTCGCTGTTCGGGCGCATCCCGGTATCCACGGCCAGAATCGCCGCATCCCGGAGATTGCCGGAAGCCTTCGCCAAATACTTTGTCTCTTCCTCGAAACTCACCACGCGGTCCCGGCCCTTGGCTTGCGGCAATTCGTGGATGGTGGGCACGCGGTCCAGCTTGCCCCATTCGACGGCCAGATGCAGCACCCGGCGCAACGTCCGCAGATCGCCGTTCACTGTGATTACGGAATTCTTGGGCACTTCCTGCCGATGGCGCGCGTACCGGCTCACCAGATCGCCTGTAATCGCGTCCAGCGGGGCATCTGCGATAGCAGCGAAGGTCAACAGCCGGTCAAGGCACACGCTGTAGAAGGTATGCGTTCCGGGCTTTGTGTGCGTCTTGGCATATTGCAGGAATTCCTTGGCGAAGGCCCGGAACACGGGGGGAGCGCTTGCCGCCGGTTTCGGCCAGGGATCGTTCGGGTGAATCTCCCCAAGCCTCAGCGCGCGCCGATGCTCGTCTTCCGCATCCTCTGCCTGTTTCCTCTTGTGCGTCTTGGCGGACTGCCGGATGCGGAAACTCTCGCTTGTTCCGTCCGCATTCTTGATTGTCCACCGGAAGTTATACCAGTAGGCTTTGCCGCGTCTGTAGATCATGGCTTCCCCTTTCCTGTTTGCGGTTTCGGTTTATTCTTGCTGCCCTTTGGCCGCCCGCCCAGCTTGCCGTTTTCGCGGGAAGTTGCGGCCTTGCGCTTGCTTGTCACTTCACCACGGCAAGCGGGGCAGTAGCAGATAAGCTCGACTTTGTGGATCGGACATTTCATGCGAGAAAATATAACCTAACCAGATAGGTTAATGCAAGGAAATTCAGCAGATGGTCAGAATTCCTCAAGCTCACGGTGATTCCCCAATCGGCATCCGTGAGATGGGGGATGCTGCGCCCCCTATTCCCCCAACTACCGGGCGCTGCGCCCCGGACCCCGTTTCCCCTCTGAAGCACCTTTTCTTTATCACCTTCTAGGGAAGCACTTAGCCGGATCAGCAAAGTCTGCGCGGGGGATCAGCAAAGTCTGCAACTTGGCCCAGCAGAATTTGCGCGGGGGAGGGCTGCAAAATTTGCTACGGTGACAGTGAGCGTTGCGCATAGAGTGCCCTTGGTTTTTGCTTTGCCCTGAGTCGCTGCTCAAGACGAACCCACTCAAACGTGGGCTTGCAAATGGTGTAGGTATAGCTCTGACCTTCCGGGCGGGAGAGTGTAATTAGGCCATGCTCACAGAGGCGCCGCCGGGCAATGCAGATCGTGCGGGTTCCCAATCCGGTATCCGAAGAAAGCGCCTTGTCTGACGCCTTGAACGTGTTGCTGCTATTCCGGTTTGCGTGATCGCATAGGGCAACGTACAAAAAGCCCGTCGAACACCCGAGCTTTGCCGCCGTACCACTCGCAAAGAACCTGTTCGGGATCATAGTGAACGGCCCTACGTCCACCTTTCCCTTTAAGCTCACCGGGACACCGATGGTTCGCTCAAGCGGGCTTCAATCCACGAATCCAGATCGGCGCGGCGATAGCGAATCAGTTTTTCTCCGGCCTTGAAATGGCGTGGGCCTTTGCCCTCTGAGCGCCAAAGCCGGAGAACAGCTTCGGAGATGCCCAGGTATTTTGCTGCCTGAATGGGAGTTAGTGTCTGGTGTAGTTCCATCATGTCTGTTACTCCTCTTTGAGCGCTCATATTATGTAAAAGCGCTGCTAAATCAACCTTCCGCCTAATTGAGGAGTCTGAAAAGTGGACGAAAACAGATTTTTAATTATGTACGGGGGCTATGTGCTTTGCCGACGACGTGACCGCCGTACGGATGCCCGGATGCGCTCCCTTTCCTTCTCAATCAGAAACGCTTTTACTTCGTCATCCGGCCAAGATTGTAGTTCTTGCTTCGCTATATCGGCGTAGGATGAATCGCCGGAATGTTGCTCGAAATACTCTTGGGCCTTGCTATCTACCGGCCTGCCGGGTTTCCCTTTTGTGATCTCTAGTCCCGGTGTGTGCCTATACCACGCATCGACGGCCTCATTGTATGCCTCTTGGCTAAACCTGGAAATTACCGGGTCGAACACCTCTGCTGGGACTTCAGGGCGGTCCGTCGGCTGTGGCAGCCACCCATCCTCTTCCGTTATCTGATTGAAGATTCTTCCAAGTACAAGCGCCGCTTCAAGCGGATGCGGGTGGCGACCGGCTTGCTTTTCTTTGGCATAGAAGTCTTCAAAGAACTTCTTACTGGACTGGCGCAAGTGTTGGGATATTTTCTTCGACTGGTCCTTGCTGGAAACCATTTGTCACCCTTCCGTGACCTTCCCGATTGAGGCTTGCAGGAAGGGCGGACGGGAAGGCGTCCGCCTGTTTACCGCTGGTGATCGGCCAGCAGCTATCCGGCTGTCCAAATATTACCGCGAAAACATACGGCGGGCAGGCAACTGCATTTGTTCAGCAGCGTACAATTTGTGGCAGATCAATTCGATTCCTGCAAATACCGCGTGGTGGGTGAGCGCGGAAAGAGAGGCACCATGAACTCGCGGTCCTGTCACTGGCTGATTGTTTCGGCTCTAGTCATTACAGCGTCCGGTGCATGGGCGCAACAGAGCGCTCCGCCAGTACCCGGCCAAAAGAAGCAGGCGGTCGATCAGTGTGGCTTGCCATCAGCGTTTGATGAAAAGAGCATTGCTGTCCTCAAGCAGCAAGCTGTCCATGGAAAAGCTGCGGCGCAATATAGCCTGGGGGCGATGTACGAATTCGGCAATGGTGTGCCCAAAGAGCACACCCGAGCGACGTTTTGGCTTCACAAGGCTGCTGAACAGGGCAGCACTTGTGCACAAGCCGTGTTAATCCTTCTGTACTCGTGCGAGGCGGACACGAGTATGCCTGAAGACTACTCTCAGGCCGTAGCGTGGTTTCGCAAGTCTGCTGAGCTAGGGGACGTTCACGCACAGAGTGAACTTGGGTGTTGGTACGCCCGTGGCAAAGGAACCCCGCAGGACTACGCTCAGTCTGCTCTCTGGTATCGCAAGGCTGCCGAACAAGGCGAGGCAAATGCGCAGATCGAACTTGGGATGTTGTACTACGAAGGCCGTGGTGTGCCCCAAGACTACGCCCAGACTGCTCTCTGGTTTCGCAAGGCCGCTGAACAACGCGACGCCAATGCACAATTGGCCCTCGGGTATTTATACCGCGACGGCCATGGTGTGCCCCAAGACTACGCTCAGACTGTTCTCTGGTTTCGCAAGTCGGCTGAGCAAGGTAATGCGAGCGCGCAGAGAGAGTTGGGGTGTTGGTACAAGGATGGTCAGGGCGTGCCTCAAGATTATGCTGAAGCCTACTTTTGGCTTGATCTAGCGGCTGCTGGCAAGCCCACGGACACGGAGCAGGTGACGAAATTCCGAGATGAAGCCGCGTCGCACCTGACACCTGCCGATCTATCCCGCGAACAAGAACGGGCGCGGAAGTGGTTCGAGGCGCATCCTGCGAAGCCACAATGACGGAATCGGCAGTAACCAGCAAAATCGCTGAACCTTTTTGGCAATTTCACATCATCAATGAATATATCTTTTCGCGGCTGCGCCACCTTGCGCAAACCCGCGTTCTATGCCTGAAAAACTGAAATCTCTTCTGCGGCTGATTGCTGATGTTTTTGTTGATGATGATTGACTACATAGTCAATAGCCTTTTGGGCGAAAATTGCCAGAGCCGGATATAAGACGCGCGGGCGGGGTGGTGCGCATGGGGGGACCGGGGTATGCCGGAAAGTAGGACCCGCCGCACGCAGTTCGTGCAATATCGCACTGAACCCAAGAACCCCCACCGCTCGGCAACCGCCCTCCCAAAGTAGGGCAGAGGGCTTGCAATCGCTCAGAGCGGCTTGGAGTGCGATTGCGCCCCATCCTGTGCTGTGTCCGCTTTGCGGTAGAACTGTTCTGAGTCGATCTATCGTCGGGTGCGGGAGTCTGCCGGGCGGGGAACCGAGCCAAAACGACTGTGTACCAAACTGTGTACCACGGAACGCGCTATTGTGACCGAACACGCGCTAAGAGGATTTCCGGGCAAAGAAAAAGCCCACTGATTTAGCGGGCTTTAGCGTTCAATCTCTGGTAGCGCTACCGGGAATCGAACCCGGGTTTTAAGATTGAGAATCTCTCGTCCTAACCCCTAGACGATAGCGCCACACACTTACGGGGTAGCCGTTCAAGGCCACTCAACTAGTCTAACAAGAATCCAGCCTGATGCCAAAGGACGCTGTCTGGTGGAGGAGCGGTCTACGCGCTGCGGTGAACGGTCTCTCCCAACACAGCCGAGATGACTTCGTCGCCCACCCCATGCCGGCGCAGGCTTTCCTCCAGCGCCTGCACGCCCGGGTTCTCTAGGCGGGCCAGATCCTTGCGCAAACCCTGGCCAATGTAAGCGCGCATCAAAGGCTGGTAGCCGGAGAAGCCCAGCTTCGGCGCCACTTCTTTGAGGTCGTCGATTACGTCCTCGGGAATCCTCATGCTGATCGTGGCCATGGGCCGGTCACGCCGAAGCCGCTGCTCAATACGTTCAGGATTGGTCTTCATAGGCACTCCGTTCCGCGCGCGTCGCTTGCCGCGCAGAGATGATGCGAATCACCCCAGGCTCCCTGACAACATGAACCACGAAGAGGAGGGTCCAGTCCTCAGCCAGACCGAGAACCGCCTCCCTCGCCTCGTCGTTGGCGGTCGCATCCAGATACTTCACAAGCGGATCGAGAAAGACCTCACAGGCCTGCTCAAACCGGACTCCATGCTTGGCAAAATTGAGGTGCGCCTTCTCCATATCCCAGCAAAAGCGCTGGCCTGCGTAGAGAAAATGCGCGTCCATTCATTAATGTATATCAAATGTATATACATTAGGTCAACAAGAGCGTCGTAATTGGCGGAAATGCAACCCGCGAAATGCCCTCTTCAAATGGATGCTTGGAACTTCAAAGCGGGCTATTTAGAAAAGGTGCTCCATAGGATAAATCCAGCCCCAACAACAACTGCGACCGGAACTAGAATCGCAACAATCGAGATGACAAGCGGCATAATCGAAAAGCTGAGATAGAGGCCGATCAGAACGAAGAGAACCATGAATGTTTTTTCAAAGGTTCTGTTCAATGGCTTTGGCTGGGGACATTCCATTCTCCGTTCTTCCGAAGATTCAGCCATAACCCTTGCTCCGGCGAAAAAGCGCTTCAGATCCCCAGCTTGCGGACCTCGTCGTTGTAATACTTGCGGTAGAGGATCTCCCACTCCTGCGAGCCTTCCAGGATGATTTTGCGCTGGTTGGCGATCTTCAGCCGCGCCGCCGTGTCGATTCCGGCTTCCTGGGCGAGGAGGGTGGTAAGCGCTTTGCGCGCCTCCTGGCGAATGGTGTTGCGATCTTCGAGGAAGCCTACCTCGTCAGTTTCGGCCAGCGTGTCGGCCACGGTGTGAGCCAGCTTGTTAAGCTTGTCGGGGCTGATTCTCATAGCACCGCCTTGTACTTCTTGGCCAGCTCGGTCTTCACCTTCTTGAACATCTCGGCATACTGCGCGCCGGACTTGCGCATTTCCTCCGAATACGCTTCAAGAATAACGCGTACCTCGTCGTTGATGCGGTCTTCGAGGGAAAGTTCCTCGATGAGGCCCGCGGTCACGCGCGCTTCCACCACCTTCAAGTCACTGGTGGTGATCATCTTGGCGTCGATGAGGTGCTTGACCGTACGGCGGGCCAGATACCCTATGTAGTCGCGGGAAAAAATCATGGGCTAAGATTCAGGATACCCCATCGCGCTGCCTGCTGTACACCGGTGTCCGTACCCATGGGGCCGAAGGGAGATCCCCAGGTGCCGTAGCGACGGAAATGCCTTGTTTAGTGGCAGAGCACGGGCTCGGTCACGGCCTGCACGATAACCAAAATACGAAAAGAGCTGGCTGTAGGGCTATCGGGGCGCAAGTCTGGAAATCAAGTTATACTTCCTTTGTTTCTCGATGACAGCGCCCCTTGCCGCCAATCTGCGCCGGCCTTGAGAAAAAGCTCAGAACGCCACTCTCAAGCGCATGTTCGCCGCCTTGCCCATCTCTGGATAAGCCACGTCGATCCCTTGCTGCGTGCGCCCCGCCGCCACTCCGGAGCCATTCACCGCGTCGATCTCGTAGCTAAGCGCAACCCCGTTCTGCGTATCGGCCACCATCCATGAGAAGGGAATCTCCACCGAGCAGTTCCCACTGGAGCCAACTATGGCAGCCACGCCCCGCGCCGACTCCACAGGAACCACCCTTGGGCTCCGATTCTCGAAACCTGGCAGGTTGGGCGCGATCTTCGCCTTGCAATAGATCGTGCCGCCGGTTACCGCCGCCGAGCGAACCTGCACGTTGAAGGTTAACGAATACACGCCACTAACTGTCACTTGGACTGCCCCGCTGCGCTGGTCGGCAGCTCCGGCAGCGCACACAGCAGCGGACGGTAAAAGCGCAAGCAGCAGAATCTGGAAAATTCGCACGCGCATCATGGGATCCTCCGCAATCTGTCTATCGGCCCCCCCATGCATTTATATGAGGTAAAACTAGTGACCAAAGTTTGTGATCCTGAATCGATAGTCCGGCAATTCCAAGATGATAGGACGGACCAAACAGGCAGGACGCCGCAGTATTCTGGCGGAGGAAAAAGCGGGATAGGTGAGGACGAGGGGGAGGCTGGCGCACTCGGGTGACTGAACCATCCTCGACAAAAGCTCGGCGATGCGTAACCGGATAAAACAAGGGGTTGACCGGCAAACCTCGACTCGTATCGAGCCTATAGCAAAATCATTGGTCTAACTATTTGGCGGACTCTTGAACTCAAAGCGCAATCTGCCGCGGGAATTGGCTGCCCTTACGGCGGCGTCGATCTACTATTTGCTGGTTTTTTCTGAAATAGGAATGCCGGTCAGGCACCGTTGATTGGCGTTGTAAACCTCTTGCGGCATCTCGAACTGCCACAAGGTCCGCCGGTTGTCGTCCATGCCGGTCATCCTTGCCACCGGAGCGCTTTTTCCCGGGTTGATGACGATCGTGACGGACTCGATCCGCGGCGCATCGCCTTCGGATTTCCCGTCCGCCCCCAGGTAGCTGAAGCTGATGCGCTGGGCATCGCCGCCCAGTTTGGTCCACAGAAAGTAGTCGCAACGCTTTTCGTCCCGCTGCAATGAGAAGACAGCGGTCTTGGTCAACGTGTATTCAGGCCCCAGAACGGTTTGAGCGGGTGTGCGCGCTGTTACGATGCCGCCAACAAGAGCGAGCAGTGTAGTCATCAATACGATTCTGAGATTTCGGGTCTTCACGGGCAATGAGCCTCCTGCTGTTTTAGATGGAAAAACAGCTACTCCGAGTTCGTAGATTGTGAAGGTGACAACTCGCAATCCCCAAACGGGTCCAGACCCATCCCCCGTTTGAGGTACTCGGTTCTTTCGTACAGCCGCCGGGGCCAGCCGGTCAACCCTGGTGCGGGCAGTTCTTCGTATTCAGGCACTCTTCGGCCACGCGCAGCCGTTCCACCGGGCGGCCGTCAACCAGATGTTCGGCCACAATCGCTGCCGCATCCGCGGGCCGCACATTGCCGTACCACACCGACTCCGGATAAACCACCACCATCGGTCCATGCTCACACTGGTCAAGGCATCCCGATTTGTTGATTCGTACCCTTGCCTCCAGCCCGGCCGCCTTCGCCAATTGCTGCAGCTGGGCGTGTAGATCGCTCTTACCGTCGGCTGTGCAGGACGGCCTCGGCGCGCCGGCTGGCCGGGCGTTGTGGCAGACAAAGACGTGGTGTTCAAAGGCGGGCAAGTGGTGTTCCTCCTCAATGTGTGTGCTTCCAGATTAAGCTCCGGCCCCAGTTTTCTCCGATTGCGCTCGGGAACTTTCCACATTCCTGTGCCCCCACCCGCCCGCATCTGAGAAAATGAGAGCTTGATGACTATGACCATGGACAACCTCCTCTCGCTGAAAGACGACATGGTGGCCTTTATCGAGGGCCACGGTCTGAAACGCCTTCCCGGATACATCACCGAGGACGTTCCCTCGATTGTTTGGGAGGGTGACGACAATCCCGACGCATGGAAGGACTTTGTGGAGATGGCCAAGCACGTTGGCGCTCCTTTTGTCACCTTCAGCGAGATGACGCTGGAGCGAGAAGAACTCGACGCCCTCATCGAGGAAGCAGGCGAGATGAACTTCCCCGATGAAGAGGCCACCGAGCTTGTCGAAGCCCAATGGCTGCGCAAGTACGCAGGCAATCTCGGCTACATTCAGCTTGGCTTCGTCTATCAGGGCCTCGTCTTCCTGCATGAAACTACCACCGAATGGTATGAGCGGTACCAGGCATTGCTTGAAGACATTGAAACCTTCCAGGACATCGTGATCGACGACGCCCACGGGGCCGACAGCGACGAGGACGAATAAGCCTCCGTGACTCCAGCCAGTCAGGCAGGCCCATCGCACCCTTCGGGCGAATCCACTCAGTTCGCGGACTCCGTTCCATCGGCCCAGCCAATTGTTGGCCCGCCCAGATTCCTGTCCAACTCTCAGCGTTCGGCTCCTCACCAGCGTCCCCGCCTGCGCTGGACCCTCTCTGAGCAGCATCCAGATGCAGCCGCTACGCTCGCCAAGGATGCCCGGCTGCCTCTGGTGCTCGCGGAGTTGCTGGTCGCTCGCGAGGTCACCGAGCCGGCCCAGGCCTATGCATACCTCAATCCCGAATTTGCGCACCTCCACGATCCCTTCCTGATGTTGGGGATGAACGCTGCCGTCGAGCGGCTGGAGCGGGCCATCGCCAACCGCGAGCCGGTGCTGCTCTATGGCGACTACGACGTGGACGGCACCACCGCTGTCGTCCTGCTCAAGACCGCCATTGAAATGCTTGGCGGCACGGCGCGGTTTCATGTCCCTCACCGCCTCCGGGAGGGCTACGGCTTGCAGTCCAGCGTCCTTGAGGCGGCCCACGCCGAGGGTGTCCGTCTCGTGATTACTGTCGACACAGGCATGAGGGCTTTTGTCGAAGCCGAGACCGCCCGCCGCCTGGGACTCGATCTCATCATCACCGACCACCACCTGCCAGAAGTTGGCGATGCCGTGCCGCACGCGCTGGCCGTTCTTAATCCCAACCAAGCCGGCTGCCCGTACCCGGAAAAGTCACTTTGCGGCGCGGCCATCGCAATGAAACTTGCCCAGGCCATTCTCGAACGCCGCGACCCCGCCCGCACTCGCGAAAAGACCCTGCCAAGTTTCTTGAAGATGGCTGCCGTCGCGACGATTGCCGACGCCGTACCTCTCCGCGGCGAGAACCGCGCGATCGCCGCCCTCGGCCTACGCGAGTTGCGCAAGCCCGTTGGCGCCGGCCTGCGTGCGCTTTTTGCCGCCGCAGCGCTCGACCCCGCAGCCAAACAGCTCACTGGCTTCGACGTCGCTTTTCGCGTGGCTCCGCGCATCAACGCCGCCGGCCGCATGGATGTGGCCTCGGAGGTCATCGAACTGTTCACGACCCGCGACTCGGTCCGCGCCGCTGAGCTAGCCGCTAAACTCGAACGCCTCAACCGCGAGCGCCGCGACACCGAGGCGTCCGCGCTCGCCGTCATCGAAACCCGCATCGCTACCGATCCCGAACTCGCTGAAGATCGCTTGCTGGTCGTAGACGGCGACGGCTGGCATCGTGGCGTCATTGGCATCCTGGCTTCCCGCGTGGTGGAGCGCACGGCGAAGCCGGCTATCGTGGTCAGCATCGAAGACGGCGTGGCCCACGGCTCCGGCCGCTCCGTTGACGGCTTCCAGCTCCTCAACGCACTTGAGAGCTGCGCCGATCTTTTCACCCGCTTTGGCGGCCACGCCTTCGCCGTCGGCTTTGCGCTGCCTGCCGGCGCGCTGCCTGAGCTCAAGCGCCGCCTGCGCCTCTACGCCAACGAACATCTCTCCGCCCGCGAACCGGAGCGCCTGCTCCGCATCCACGCCGAGCTGCCGCTCGACCGCATCACTCCTGTGCTGGCCGGATGGCTGCGCAAGCTAGAACCCCTTGGCCATGGCAATCCCGAGCCCATCTTCATGGCGCGCAAAGCAAGACTGCTGGCTCCGCCCCGCATTATGAAGGAACGCCATATCCGGCTTGAACTGGCCCAGGAACCTATCCTCTCAGGCTCGAGCAGCGCCATACGCGCCGTCGGCTGGGACCAGTCTGCCTGCGCCGCCGAGCTCGGCCTAACCAAAGGCAGCCTCATCGACATCGCCTACCGCATTCGCGAGAACGATCATCCCGAACACGGCGGCCTTGAAGTCGAGATCGCGGGAATGCGCCTGTTTCAGGACGACACGCAACGCACGGAGACCCACGGCTGACCGTGGGCCTCGATGGTAAAAGCATCTCCGCGGCTTTGCGCCGCTTTCCGCTCAATAGCGGTAGCTCAGCCCCATGCCCACCACATGCCGCGCCTGAAGATTCACCGGCAGGGCGATCGTGGGAGGATAAGGCGAGGGCAAGCCGGTCGGGAGCACAGCAGTGCCGATGCTTCCCGCGACCTGGCCTATGCCGATATCGAAGGCAAAGTGCGGCGCCTCCCTCTGGGTCAGGCGCACGGCGTAGTCCAGGGTGGTAGGCAGATGGACTCCGTTGTAGGGCCCGACGGTCGGGATGATTGCGCCCAGGTTTACCGCCGTGTGCGGTTCTTGCGTGAATCCCGCCGACGGCACCACCACGAGTCCGTGGGATACGGGGAGTGGAATGCCGAGACCGCCGAAGAATCGTCCCCCAAACCGCGTGCTCTGGCCGCCGATTCCGAAAATCGTGGCATTGGTGGCCTTCCAACCCAGGTTGAGCAGGAACGGTACCGGCGGCTTGGCCCAGGTCTTCGTCACTGCTATGTACACGTCCCCATTCGTGTAAGCTTTCGCGGGCACAACGACCCCTTGGAGCGCGGCAATCTGCTGCACCAATTCGCCCGACACGAATTTGTCGCCAGTGCGCACTACGCCGCCGACCGCAATCCCCGGCGTCCACGGGCCGAACTGCCCATCCTTGATTCCCACGACCTTGCCGTGAAAGACATTCATTCCGTTGAAGTTCCACAGGTTACTGAATGCCCCCGCGCTGGGTACCGTGCTGTCGCCGAGTTGGTGAACGCTGCGCGTATAGCCGGCCTCAGCCCGGTTGGCAAAGCCTTCGGTGACGCTGAAGGTCTCAATATTGCCGATCACCGTGGCGGCGTCAATGAAGTGGAAGCCTACGGCCGGGTGAGAAAACTTCTCGCCCTTCGCCGAATAGACGACGTAGGCGGTGGGCGTAATAAATCCGCCAGTTTGGCCTTCCAGCGTCAGGTTCTGCGCGCTTACGCGGCTGGCGAACGGCATAGCGGCCAGCACAAAGCCGCAAACGGTCAGTTTGCTAAGGGTGCGAAGATTCAACTTCAACTCCATGTGAGAGCAGTCGCCTGCCTCCGGTGACGTTCAGAATTTAACCTCTTGTAACACAATCGCGGCTGCCTCGTCTCCCTCTTTCTTCGGGTGATAAACTCAGGCCATGCCGCGCGGTCTCCTCATTACCCTCGAAGGTCTCGACGGTTCCGGCAAGACCACCCAAATCGAGCGCCTGGCCGCCTGGCTCCAGAAGCGCGATCCCGAAGCTAATACAGTCGTCACCCGCCAGCCCGGCGGAACCGTCATCGGCGACCGCATCCGCGCCTTCCTGCTCGATTCACGCTCCAACGGCCTGACTCCCATGGCCGAAATGGCTCTGATGTTCGCCGACCGCGCTCAGGCCATCGCCGAAGTCATTCAACCCGCCCTCGATGAGGGGAAAATCGTCCTGTGCGATCGGTTTACTGACTCGACGGAAGCCTACCAGGGCGGAGGGCGCCAACTTGGCTCCGAGGCTGTACTTGAACTTCATCGGCTTCTGGCCGCAGACCTTCAGCCGGACCTCACCCTTTTGCTGCTGCCTAGCCTCGAATCCAGCCTGACGCGCGCCCGCCGCCGCAACCAGCGAGTCGCCGGCAAGACCGGCCTGGACGAGGGCCGCTTTGAAAGCGAGCAAGACGCATTCTATCGCCGCGTCCACGAGAAATACCGCGAGATCGCCGCTCGCGAACCTGAGCGTGTGGTGCTGATTGAGGGCGATCTCTCGATCGACGAAGTTCACGAGAGGATTGTGGCCGCGGTCGCGGAGCGGCTGCTGACTGCCCGGCTCGAAGGATGAATTGGCGACTGGCTTGTGTCTGAAGAGTGAGAAGACGCTGTGCCCAAGGTTCCAGATTCACAACCTCGGTCACCCAATCTTAAGAGGGCAATCACGATGAGGGCCGCCCGCTTGCTATACGCCCAGTTCCTGGCGGATAGCATCGGCGATGGCTTCGGCGTGGCGCCGCATGGTCTCTTCGCTTTCGGCTTCGATCATGACCCTTGCGAGAGCTTCGGTGCCGGAGTAACGGATGACTACGCGGCCGGAGTCCTTTAACTCGGCTTCGGCGGCGCGGATGGCGGCAGCTACGGCGGGGATGGATTCGAGGGGCTTCTTTTCGCGGACCTTCACGTTCACGATCACTTGCGGGAAGACCTTCAAATCCGCGGTAAGTTCGTCGATGGACTTTCCAGAGTGGGCGATCAGGTCGAGGACGACCAGGGCGGTAAGAAGGCCATCTCCAGTGGTCGCCAGATGGGGCAAAAGGACATGTCCCGACTGCTCGCCGCCCAGTGCCGCGCTGTGTGCGAGCATCTGTTCGACGACATAGCGGTCGCCAACCGGAGCGCGCAGCATACGAATGCCGCTACGCTTCAAAGCGGCCTCCAGCCCCATGTTGGACATGGTGGTGGCTACAACTAAATCTCCTGTCAGCAGGCCGCGGGCCTTCAGGTCGCGCGCGGCCATCAGCAGGATGGCGTCGCCGTTGAGGACGTTGCCGTTTGGACCAGCTAGCATACAGCGGTCGGCGTCGCCGTCGAATGTCAGGCCAAGATTCGCTCCGCGGCGCTTTACCTCTTCGGCCACATACGCGGGATGGAGAGCCCCGCATCCGTCGTTGATATTGCGTCCGTCGGGGGCAATGTTCAGAAAAGTCACATCGCCGCACAAGCGGCGGAAGAGCTCGGGCGCGACGGCTGCGGCGGCTCCGTTGGCGCAGTCGGCCACGATGCGCAGACCGGCAAGCTTGAGCCCCGGCACGCAGTCGATGAGGAACTGGATGTAGTCGGCCCGGAAGGCGGGGTTGTCTGCGATCGGAGGTAGCGACGCCAAGTCGGGCGCAGCGGCTTGGGCGGCGTGGTGCAGGATCTCGTCTTCCATGGCCAGCTCGACGGCGTCTGCGAGCTTAAAACCGTCGGCGCCGAAGAGCTTGATGCCGTTGTCGCGCCAGGGATTGTGAGAGGCGGAAAGGACCACGCCAGCCTGAAATCCATGTTTCCGAACGAGGAAAGCGACTGCCGGGGTGGGCACGATGCCCGCGCTTTCAACGCGTGCACCTGCAACGCGGAGACCCTCTGCAAGCGTGGCGGCGATCCAGGGGCTTGATTCGCGGGTGTCGCGACCGAGCAGGACCGCGGGCTGAGCGGCGGTGCGGCGCAGGGAACGGCCGAGAGCGAGACCCGTGGCAAAGATGGTGGTCGGGTCGAGAGGGAATTCCCCTGCGACGGCGCGAATGCCGTCCGTGCCGAAGAGCTTGCGTGCTGCCGGTGCGATCGCTGCTGTAGTCATAGGCTCAATTCTTCATTCTAGTGTGCTCGGCGACCTTCGTGTGCGCGGTGGCTTCCACCTGGCTGGTAAACGAGCCGTCGGCCAGGCGCGTGGTGAGCCGGTCGCCGGGGGCGAGCTGCGCGGTGGAACGGACCAGGCTGCCATCCCCGCTGAGGACGAGGGCATAGCCGCGATCGAGGACGGCGAGGGGCGAGAGCGAGTGGAGGCGGGCGTCGAGGGCGCTGAGGGAAGCGGCGGAGGTGTGGAGAAGCCGTTCCAGCGTGAGGTCGAGGTGTGTGCGGTATGCCTGGAGGTGTTCGCGGGCGTGCGCAAGGGCTTGGCGAGGATCGTGGCGGAGGACGGCGGAGGTGAGATCGGCGACGACAAGTTGCCGCTCGCGGAGTTGGCTGCCAAGTGCCGCCTCTTGACGAAAACTCAAGTCGTCGAGGCGCTGTGCCGAGCGATGCAAAATTGTGGAGACGCGGGACTCGGCACGGCTTACGGGCAGCCGGGTGAGGCGCTGGCGGGCCTGGAGGAGCTGAAAGCGAACGGCGCGATCAAGACGATGGGACTGGTTGGCGAGGTGCTCGGCGATCTTGTGCTGGGCTTCGGTGATGAGCTCAGCGGCGGCCGATGGCGTGGGGGCGCGGAGGTCGGCGGCGAAGTCGGCGATGGTGAAGTCGGTCTCGTGACCTATCGCAGAAACGACCGGGAGGTGACTCGATGCAATCGCGCGGGCCACGCGCTCGCTGTTGAAGGCGGCCAGATCCTCAAGCGACCCGCCGCCGCGGGCCAGCACGATGACATCCACAAGGCCGGAAGAATTGAGTTGGTCAATCGCGGATTCGATCTCGGCGGGGGCCTGGTCGCCCTGCACGGAGACCGGAAAGAGCAGGATGCTGAGGCCGGAGTGGCGGCGGCTGACAATGTTGAGAAAGTCGCGTATCACAGCGCCGGTGGGCGAGGTAACGATGCCGACCGTTCGGGGAAAAGCGGGCAGCGGGCGCTTGCGGGCGGTGTCGAAGAGGCCTTCGGCTTTGAGTCTCTCCTTGAGCTGTTCAAAGGCCAGTTGCAGCGAGCCGGCGCCCACTGGCTCCATGGTTTCGGCCACCAGTTGCAACTGCCCGCGCTGCTCGTAGATGCTGACACGGCCGCGAACCAGCACGTGCAGGCCATCCTCGGGGCGGAAGCGGAGCAGCATGGCCTGTCGGCGAAAGAGGACGATCGGGAGCTGCGCGTCGGCGTCTTTGAGAGTGAAATAGACGTGCCCGGACGGCGCGGGGCGGAAGTTCGAGATTTCGCCCTCGACCCAGACGTCGCCAAAGTCGAGCTCAATCAGCTCGCGGACTATCCCGACCAGATCGCGGACCAGCCAGATGCGGCGGGTCGGTCGCGGCTCCTCAAACTTGAGGCCTAGCTGGGGGCTGAGGTCTGGCTGGGGCGCAAATGGATCCTTCGGGGGCATTCACTACAAAGTGTAAACGGCGCGGGTGTGCCGACATCTGTTGCGACGAACGAAGAGCCGCAATAGACTTGGGCGTCCCATCCTCCCGCCAGCTTTTGTTGGAAGAGCCTGCGGGAGAATTGGGGCACGAAGTATTTGTTCAAGCTGAGGGCTCTGGCACGTAGACCGGAGAATCGGGAAGGGGGCTGGCGCAAGAGCAAACTGTGAGAGACTTAGTGGCCGTTGCGGTTGGCTGCCCTGGCCGCCTCTTTGATTTCGTGGTTTGCCTGCATAAGCAGATCCTTGGCGCGAGCTGCATGGCCACCCATGTCAAACTCGTTGGCGTGTTCCGCAGCGCTGATCTTCTCGTAGGCGCGGTCGATAAGAGCTTGTGCCGCTGCCAGGTTCGGGTGCCGCTCTGGATCCACGGCGTTGGCAACCGTGACGCCACCAATAAAAAAGCCGAGGGCCAGCGCGCTGCCCAAAACTACATTGCGAACGTTCATAGTGTTACCTCCAGGGCAAAACAATACCAGATTGCGGTGAATTCGGCGAGAATAGACTGATCGGTTCCTGCAAGGTCTCCGCCAGGTGTCTCTTGCAATTCCAATATCATTGGCCGGCAGCACTATGAATTGCGGGGGCGCGGGCCTTTGTTTTCAGGCTTACTTGCGGTTGGCGACGATGGTGCGCAATTCGGCGGCCAGCTCAATGAGTCGCGCGGCGAGGGACGGGCCGATCTGGGTGGAGTACATGATCTCCAACTCGCGGCTCAGGACTGTGCCCCTCGTGAGGCCAAAGGTTCCCAGCACGCCAGCCAACTTGTGAGCGGCGGCACAGGCGGCCTCTCGCTGGTGGACCGAGAGTTCATGAGCGGAAAAGGCCGCGGCGGAAGATTCAAGAAGGCCTACCCGCTCCTCGATCTGCGGCAGGAACTTGGCCCACATGCGGTCGAGGGCTTCAGTGAGCGCGTTCTGTTCTGCGGGTTCCAAACTGAACGGCCTTTCAGAAGCTTGAGCGTCCTTCATGGTCCAAGACTGGAAGCAAGTCCTACTTCCAGCCCAGCGCGTCTTCGATCTGAGTAGCAAGCGTTAGCGGGTCAAAGGGCTTGAAGAGCACGGCCGCAACGCCGAGGTCGGCGAAGCGACGCTGGTCGGAGCTTTGCACTTTGGCGGTAAGCAGCAGCACGGGAATGTGGGCGGTGGCCGGATTCTTGCTCAGTTCACGGAAGGTTGCGGGGCCGTCCATGCCGGGCATCATCACGTCCAGAACTATGGCTTCGGGCTGGCACTCGATTGCGCGGGCCAGGCCCTCGGCGCCTGAGCTGGCAACGTCAACCGTCCAGCCTGCCAGGGTTTCAAGGCTGAGGGCAGCCACTTCACGGATGTCGTCTTCGTCGTCAACAATCAGAATTCGATGGGACATAACTTATTATCCCCCAGCCAGCCCGAAACGCCGAACCTGGCTATTCAAAAAGCTGCAACTAATTCGAAGAACTCCCGATCAAGTTGCCCGATGAACTTGAACAGAGCTTCCCTAGAGGATGTACCGGCTCAAATCCTGATCCTTCACGATGGACGCGACCATTTGTTTTACATACTCTGGACCGATCAGAAAGACTTTTTCCGGACCGGAAGCGGTCATGCGTTCCTCGTAGGGCAGCGGCGTGGACGATTCGCTCCTGATGGCCTCCGACAGCACCGCGGCAGCCGCCTCATCCGGCGCGCGGCGCGCCACGTCGGGCGCGAGGAAGCTCACATCTTCCAGCACCCGCTCCATGATCGTATGCAGGCGCCGCGCCCCGATGTTTTCGGTTTGTTCATTTACCTTGAACGCAAACTCCGCCATCTCGCGCAGGGCTTCGGGAACAAACTCCAGCCTGACCCCCTCGGTCTCAAGCAGCGCCGAGTATTGCTTGGTCAGCGATGCCTTGGGTTCGGTGAGAATGCGCAAAAAGTCATCCACGGTGAGCGATTGCAACTCGACCCGGATGGGAAAGCGCCCCTGCAGCTCGGGGATAAGATCGCTGGGCTTGGAAACATGGAAAGCGCCGGCGGCGATGAAGAGAATGTGGTCGGTGCGCACCATGCCGTAGCGCGTGTTCACCGTGGTTCCCTCCACGATGGGCAAAATGTCGCGCTGTACGCCTTCGCGCGAAACGTCGGGGCCATGGCCGCCCTCACGTCCGGCAATCTTGTCGATCTCGTCCAGAAAAATGATGCCGCTGGACTCCACGCGCTCCGTGGCCGCCCGGTTCACCGAATCCATATCGATGAGCCGCCCCTCTTCTTCCTGCACCAGATAATCGAAAGCATCGCCCACCTTCATCTTCCGCTTCTTCGAGCCGCCGCCGAAGATGTTGGGCAGCATATCCTTGAGGTTCATCTCCATGTCCTCAAGGCTCTGGTTGCTGATGATGCCGAACTGCGGCGTATTGCGCTCGCGCACGTCCAGCTCGACCATGCGCTCGTCCAGCTTGCCTTCGCGGAACTGCTGGCGCAGCTTCTCTCGCGAGCGCTGGTGGCTGTCAGATCCGGGCAGAGTCAGTTGGCCCTCACTAGACGATGGCGTGGCCGGTGTAGGCGGCGGAGGCGGCAGCAGCACGTCCAGGAGCCGCTCCTCGGCATTCATCTCCGCCCTGTCTTCCACCTCTTCCAGGCGCTCTTCCCTGACCATGTCAATGGCGATCTCGACCAGGTCGCGGATCATCGACTCCACATCGCGCCCCACGTAACCCACCTCGGTAAACTTCGAGGCTTCCACCTTGAGGAAGGGCGAACCGGTGAGTTTGGCCAGCCTGCGGGCTATCTCCGTCTTGCCCACGCCGGTGGGACCGATCATGATGATGTTCTTGGGCATGATGTCGTCGGCTATGTCGGGGGGGAGCTTTTGCCGGCGCTGGCGATTCCTGAGCGCGATGGCAACGGCGCGCTTGGCGGCCTTCTGGCCCACCACATGCTTGTCGAGTTCGGTGACGATCTCGCGCGGAGTCAGCTCGTCCAGCGAGAGATCTTGTTCTTCGGCGGATGCGGGTAAATAAATGGCCATGAATAAACTGGGCTGCGAGACGTTCCGCTAGCCCTTCAACTCCTCAATCGTGATGCGGTCGTTGGTATAGATGCAGATTTCACCGGCGATCTTCATGGCCTTTTCGGCGATTTCGCGGGCGCTCAGTTCGGTGTTCTCCATCAGTGCGCGGGCGGCGGCTGTAGCGTAGCTTCCGCCGGAGCCGATCGCCGCCAGCGGCTCATCGGGATCGATCACGTCTCCCGACCCGGAGATCAGAAAGGTCTGCCCCTTGTCTGCCACCAACAGCAGGGCCTCCAGGTTGCGCAGCATCTTGTCGGTGCGCCAGTCCTTGGCCAGCTCGACAGCCGCGCGATTCAAGTTCCCGGCATACTGCTCCAGCTTGGTTTCGAAGCGCGCAAACAGGCTGAATGCATCCGCCGTGGAACCGGCAAATCCGGCCAAAATCTTGTCCTGATAAAGCCGCCTGATCTTCTTTGCTGAGTGCTTCAACACGTGATCGCCCAACGTGACCTGCCCGTCGGCGGCCATAACCACATCGCCATTGCGTCGCACGCAAATGACGGTGGTTGAGCGGACTCGCGAATGTTGCGCAGCGGTTAAACTCTTGCTCGAACCCAAGAAAAACCTCCGGAGATGGGGGCGTCCGGCAGGCCGGAACTCCTTGAAACACGCAGACCTGAGTATATCGCAGCCAGAATCCCGGTGGTGATGGCACTATCGATTCATCGGCTCCTGTGTCCAGCGGGCGTATCCTTTGTTTGAGACACATTGGGGGACAAGTCCCGTCCAGAATGAGCCTGCTCACCTCAAACATTTGGGAGATTGTCGCCGGATCGGCCTTGATCGCCGGTCTCGGGGCTGTTGGACTCTGGCTTGTCTTCCGCAAACGCCCCACGGCCGAGGAGTTGGAGACGGCCCGCCGCTTATTTCTCGTCCAATCCGGCCGCCTCGTGGACGGAATGCTGCTCGATGTGTGCGAGGTCGAAGCCGGGGATGGCCGCGTCCTGACCATGCTGGTCTACAAATATCGAATTGCCGGCGTCGACTACGAGTGCTCGCAAGACATTACGAACATGGCCACCGTGTTGGATGCGTCCCAAGTCCGCGCAGGTTTTCCCTGCACGGCGCGGTATCAGCCTGGCAATCCCCACAACAGCATCGTAGTGGCAGAAGAATGGACAGGCCTGCGTGCCGGGCTGCCGGTTTTGCCCTCCTACGACAACCCAGAGCCATTTGACCTAAGCCACCTGCGCCCCGGACGTGGCTAGCGGGCCGCTGATCCCAATCGCCGAACTAGGCAATGAACGAACAGCAGGCATTGCCTCGTCTGCGCGAGCCCTGGGATTTATTCTCTCTATCGGGTGGCGCGGATTCTGTCAGGGCTAAACTCGTGCCCAGCCAGCCCAACTTTTTCAAAGCATAGGACCCGAATGCAATGAGTGCAACAGCAAGAGCGCATGGTATGAACGGCGCGCTGGTCGAAGCCGACTGGCCGCCGCTTGGGTTTGCCGAGGTGCGCGCGCTGTTGAGCCAATTTCATTGTTTGGGCGAGCCCATTGAGATTCTTTCTGTCAGTCCGCGGCCGTTTTCGGCAGCCAGTGTGGTGGCTACGACGCGCGGGCGGGTCTTCGTCAAGCGCCATCACCGCGACGTGCGGGATGCGGAGGGATTGCTTGAGGAGCATCTCTTTCTGGCGCATTTGCTTAGCATGGGAGCGCCGGTGCCGCGCGTATTTGCCAACGCATCCGGCGAAACGGCGATCGAAAGCGGAGAGTGGACGTATGAGGTTCACGAAGCGCCACAGGGCGTGGACCTTTACGGAGATGCGCTCTCATGGACGCCCTTCCGGACAACGGCGCACGCGCACTCCGCAGGCCAGGCGCTGGCGCGGCTGCATCTTGCGTCAGAAGGGTTCACTGCGCCGCGCCGCAGGCCTCGTCCGCTCGTAGCCGGCTTTACGATCTTTGCCGGCGAGAACCCGCGCGCGGAACTGGAGTGCTATCTGGCTGCGCGTCCGGCGTTGGCGGAGAATGCGGTCGCCCGGGAGTACAGCGAACAGGCGCTCGCACTTCTTGCGCCGTTTCATGCGGAGCTGCTGCCGCTTTTACCCGCACTGCAGCCGCTGTGGACGCATAACGATCTGCACGGTTCGAATCTGTTGTGGAGCGATGCGGGTCCCGATGCGCGGGCCACGGCCATCATCGACTTCGGCCTGGCCGACCGCACCAACGCTGTGCACGATCTGGCTCAAGCAATCGAGCGCAACATAGTGGAGTGGATCGTACTGATGAACGACCCTGCGCATCCGGAGGACGTGCGCGTGCATCTGGACCATCTTCATGCGCTGCTGGCAGGTTATGAATCCCAGCGTAAGCTCAGCGATGAAGAGGCGGCTGCATTGACGCCGATGGCCGCGCTCTGCCACGCCGAGTTTGCGCTTACGGAGGCGGATTACTTTCTAGGCGTGTTGGGCTCGGAAGAGAAAGAGCGCGTTGCGCTGGACGATTATCTTGTAGACCATGCGCGCTGGTTTCGCGGTGCGGGCGGCGTTACGTTGCTGGCCGAGTTGCGGCGATGGGCCGATGCGCGGAAACGAGTTGGAGGACGATGAGCTGGGCAACGATTGCAAATTATCTGGTTGCGAACTGGTTGGAGGCTGCGGGCGTTTTGACGACGCTCTTGGGCATCTGGCTGACCACGCGCCGCATGCTCATCTGCTGGCCGGTGGTACTGATCTCCGATGTGATCTACCTGATCGTTTTTTACCGCGTTCAACTCTATTCCGATGCTCTACTTCAGGTTTTCTTTCTGGCATTCACGCTCTATGGCTGGTGGTATTGGTGGCGCGGCGTCCGTGAAGAAGGCGAGGTGCGCGTGGTTCGCTTGCCAATGGCCAGCCTGCTTACTGGATTGGCGGCGGGCGCGGTTGGCGGGTTTGCACTTGGCTTTTTGATGAAGCAGATTCCCGGCACGGCTCTACCGCTTTTGGATGCGATGCTGACCAGCTATAGCCTGGTGGCCAGCTGGTGGGGCGCGCGCAAGCACACCGCTAACTGGTGGCTCTGGATTGTGGTGGATGTGATTTATGTTGGTGAGTATTTATACAAGGACCTTAAGCCTACCGCCGCGCTTTACCTGCTTTTGGTGGCGCTGGCTGTGTTGGGATTGCGCGATTGGCAGCGCGCGGAATCAAAAGCATCAGAGACGAAGCCTGGCGCGCCCGGAGTTTTCGCTTAGATAGCAGTCTGAACCACGTTGTGCAGCGGCTCGCCGTCGATGAAGCGGCGCAATTCACCCGCAGCTACGCGCACCGCCCGAGGCGAAAACTGCGGGCTCGATCCGGCTACGTGGGGAGTGAGCAGAAGGTTGGGACAGCTCCACAGCGGGTGGCCCTCCGGCAACGGCTCGGGATCGGTTACGTCCAGAGCCGCGCGGATTTTGCCCGATTGAAGCGCGGCCACCAATGCATCTGTGTCCACAATCGGCCCGCGTGCGGCATTCACCAGCAGCGCACCCCGCGGCATCAAGGCAAGTTGGCGCGTGCCGATCAGGTGGCGCGTTTCCGTCGTGGACGGAATGATGAGAATCACCACCTCAGCTCGCGGCAACAGGCTATCCAGATCGCCGACCGCATGAACAAGAGGTTCGGTGCGTGCGCCGCGGGCCACGCGCAGCAGGTTCACATCGAAGGGCGCGAGCATCCGCTCAATCTGTTTGCCGATGGCGCCATGGCCCACCAGCAGCACAGTTTTGCCGGTCAACTCCTCAAGCAATACGGGCGGATAGAGCGGGCGCGTGTCCCCTGTGAGGTTGGCATAATGCGCGCTCGCCTCGAAGCGTCGCTTCCATTGCCCGGCGCGTTGCAAATCAAGATAGAACGGAAAATATTTCAGTATGGCCAGAATCGAGGCCACCGTCCACTCCGCCGTCGAGATGTCGTGCGCGCCACGGGCATTGCAGATGGTAACTTGCGGCCGAACAACGCCCTGCATCCACTCCGTACCGGCCATCAGCGAAAGCACCAGACGCACCCCGCGCAGCAACGGCCAGATCTTCAAGGCGCGCGCCACATAAGGATCTGGAATCCACACATCAATGTCTACCGCATGGTCCAAGGATTCGGGCAGGGGAATCAGTTCGGCTCCTTCGGGGAAGCCGCTGAACAACTTCGCAGACAAGGTTGCTGGGTATCCGACTCGTAGCATGGGATCGCGCCTCCCGACCTATCCGAGCGCTTCGATCTTACGCTACATGTTGACTGCGGGGGTATTCACACTCTGCGCCCTCAATACTTATTGTGGAAAAACCTGGAGTTAACGTCCGGCCAGAACTCCTTGATGAGATTCGAGAATCCGTCCAGCCCAACCTGCGTTACCCAGCGCTGCCCTGTCTTGGTCCAGTTGCGCTCCTGGTTTGGATAGTAGAGATTCGAGATGCCCGAGGCTGCGCCGTTGCCCACAATCTCTGAGAAGTTCGGGGACAGTCCTCCGCGATCGGTGCGAGTGACCAGCAGCCTGCCGATTGCGTAGCCAGTACGTTTCACCAAGCCGCCGCGGCCAAGCGTGTAGTAGCGAGGATCCTCTCTCGTGGCTGTGGGCAGCAAATACTCGGTCATCAGATTACCGTTCACCGTGTCCGCGAAACTGTGCCAATAGTAGCGCGCATATGCTGGAGCGCCAGTATGAAACTCGGGATAGGAACCCTCGGCTTGCGAGACGCCAGCCAGAATGCCGACGTAGATAAAGCTCGAATAATCAAAGCTGTCCTCGAACATCAGATTGAACTTCTCGCGCGACGAAAGGGGTGGCAGCTTCTGATTTACGCTCACCGAGCGGAAGTTGGGGACGATGCCCAAAATACGCCTTGTCTGTTTGCCTTCGTAGTCCTGGTCCTGGGCACCAGCTTGACCAGCCTGCGCCTGGCCTGGCCGGGGTGCGGCAGATTGTGCAGCGACCGGGGCGTCCGGCAGCGCGCCCTGCGCGGCTGGAATCGGCTCAACCGTGGAAACCGTTCCCTGCGCCAATATGCACTGGCTCAGGGTGCCCGCCGCAAGCACCAGGGAGAGGATTGTGAATCTACTATGTGTCACTCAGCTGAACTCCATTTGCATGTTCGCCAGGAAAGGCTTCCCTGCCGGTGGTCATTCAATGGGCGTTCCACTCACACTGATGCGTCATCATGAACGCAGGATTCTCATTTGTACCGGCTGGAATGAGAGAATCCTGGCTTTTCCGAGGGGTTTCGGTCTCGGCCGGTCGACAATGCGGGATCAAATCCACAGCGCCATCGAGCGATCTGCCTGCCTTGATTGACGCGGCGAGGAAAAAAACGTGAGACTTGTCACCGCTTTGACCTGCTGAATCGGTCATCCTGTATGAGTGAGAATCTTCCTTTGTGGATTGCGCCCATGCGCCTGAAGGCAAACAAGACGTGGTCTCAACAGCAATTTGCGATTAAGCAGCGCGTGGAAAAGACGGTGGCGCCAGGGATTCTTTCCTGGGAGCGGCAGCGGCTTATGATTCACGCAGCGAAGACCGCGCTGGCGGCCGGCCTGTGCTGGTGGGTGGCGGCGCGCTTTGGCCTGCAAGACGGTTACTGGGGCTCGATCAGCGCCATCATCGTCTTGCAATCGAATATGGGCGCCACCGTTAGCGCCTCTCGCGATCGCATTCTGGGAACGCTGATCGGCGCCGTCTTCGGCTTTTCGTTTTCGCTCTTCGGCGTGCTTCCTTGGAACTATGTGCTGGCCGTGCTCGCGGCGGTCATTGTCTGCGGCTTGTTGGGGTTGCGCAGCAGTTCGCGTCTGGCCGGGGTCACCATTACGATTATCATGCTGGTGCATTCCGCGGGTCCGCGCTGGGATCTGGCGCTCGTCCGCGTGGTCGAGGTGGTCCTGGGCATCGTGGTGGCGATTGCCGTGACCACTCTGGTGCTGCCCGATCGCGCACGGCTGCGGCTGCGCGACGGCCTGTCGCAGGAGTTTCTGGTACTGGGCGCTTTCTTCGATGCGATCTTGCAGGGATTTCGCGGCGCTCCCGCTGAGAACCTGCCCTCCCTGCGCGAGGATGCCCTTGCCATGTTGCGCGGTAATAACCAACTGCTGGAAGCGGCTCGCAATGAGCCCTCGGGCGGTCCAGGATGGCGCGAGGGACTGGGAACGCTCTCGCAATTTGGCCGCTCGGTCTTCGACGCTCTTGTGGCGCTGGAGTTCTCTGTCAAAGACACGAACGCGTTTGGCTATGCCCAGCAACTGGAACCTGCGCTTGGACAATTGATTGCGGATATTGGCACTGGCTTCAACCATGTGGCTGGCCGGATTCACGAATGGCGATTCAATGTGCCGCCTCCGATGAATCTTGAAGAGGATATTGCCCAGCTTGAGGCCCGCATGACCGCGGTACGGCCTACCGGCCTCGAGTTCTCGCAGGCAGAAATTCTGCGCGCCTATGCGGTGCAACTGCATCTCAAGCAGATTGCGCGGCTGTTGAGGGCATCAAGAGTTGAGACCAGCCGGGCAGTCGGCGAGGCGGAAGAGTAAGAATAGGCAGGAAATTACGAAGAGTTTGCATAGCGATTCCACGCTGTTCTCGATCTGCTAAAGGTGCGGACCCGTTTCGTCAGTCAATCGGTTGCAGACTCATGGATGCATCGAATACGCTCTTAGGCCATGATTCCTTTTCGCCGCAAGCTACCGCGATTCAATCTGTTGCTGCCGTTCGTTTTTTTGGCTTGCGCGGCTTCCGATGGGTGGGCGCAGCAGATGCCCCAACCCGCGCCGATCCCGGATGTGCCCGCGGTGGAACCGGCCGACTCTTTGACTATGCAGGATCCGGCTACGTTCGCCGAGGTCAGGATGGACTTCCCCATCGCAGCCGGTCCCTATGAACCGACGTGGGATTCCATCGCGAAGAACTATCCCGGCGAGCCAGCCTGGCTGCGCGAAGCAAAGTTCGGCATCTGGGTACACTTTGGGCCGCAGTCAGCGGGACAGAGTGGGGATTGGTATGCGCGAAAGATCTATCAACCGGGAACCCCTGCCTACGACAACCATATCCGCGACTTCGGCCACCCGTCGCAGTCCGGCTATAAAGACGTGCTGCATAACTGGAATCCAACCAAACTCGATCCTGCCAAGCTCGTTCGTATCTATCACGACGCCGGCGCACGGTTTCTGATTGTGCAGGGCGTGCATCACGACAACTTCGACAACTGGAACTCGACTTATCAGCCCTGGAACTCGGTGAACATGGGACCGAAGCGCGACCTGATCGGCGAGTGGTCCAAAGCCGCCCACGCAACGGGGATGCGATACGGCGTGGCGTTTCATCACGAGTACACCTGGTGGTGGTATCAGCCAGCTTTTGGCAGCGACACTACTGGTCCCAAAGCCGGCGTGCCCTATGATGCAGCCAGCGTTACTCTCGCAGATGGGAAGGGCAAATGGTGGGAGGGGTACGATCCGCGCCTGCTCTATGGCATCAATCTTCGCGCTTACAAAGATGTTGCCAATGTGAAGTACCGGCCGGAACAGGGCATCTTCTATGAGCATCTCGACTATGCGCACTGGTACGCAACGCGCTGGGCTCTGCGCATTATGGATGTGATCAACAAATACGATCCGGACTTTATCTATACCGACGGCGATTCGACGGGGCCGTTCACTGGCGAGAAGACCGGAACCGGGTATAAGTGCGACGCCATGCAGCGCGTCATGGCAGACTACTACAACCACACGCTGGCCACGCGCGGCAAGGTGGACACATTCAGCATCGTCAAGTTCCATCCACGCGCGAACGGCATCGTGAATACGGTCGAAAGCCGCTTTCCGAAGGCGATCAAGACGGACCAACCGTGGATTGGTGAGAACGCGCTGGGCGACTGGTTTTACAGGCCCGGCTTCACCTATAGCGCGCCGGCGCTCATTCGTTACATGATTGAGGTTGTTTCCCGCGATGGCAGTTATGCCGTGAATATCCCTATCCGTCCGGACGGATCGCTGGACCCGGACTGCGTCAAGCTGCTGCGGCAGGTAGGCGCGTGGATGAGGATCAATGGCGAAGGTATTTATGGAAGCAAGGCGTGGGTCAAGCTGGGTGAAGGAGTTACCGATGCAGACGGTAACTTGCGAGTAATGCCGTTTGGTGCGCTAAGCGAAAAGCAAGCTGGCTTCCAGTTCGGCCCCACCGACTTCCGATTTACGGTCGGCAAGGATGGGTCTATTTATGCTTTTGCTATGGCGGCGCCAAAACCCAGCGCGCATGTGACTATTGCCTCGTTCGGCGCGAGCCCTGGTCTGCTCGCCGCTCCCATCCACTCGGTCACACTGCTGGGCAGTAGCAAGAAGCTTGTCTGGAGCCAGCATCTGGAAGGCCTGGAGATTGTCTGTCCCTCGCGGATGCCTTCGAAGATAGCCGTCGCGTTCAAGATTCAGTAGAAAAACTGGGTGAAGACAAGACGCTGCTCTTGTGGAAGACACAAGCGAACATCCTCGAAGAGTTGCAGCCAATCGGGAAGTCATTCGAAACCAATTGAACCCGCTCAGAACCGCATTCTTACCCCCACTTGAATCTGCCGCTCACGGTAGAAATTCGTCGCATTCACGTTGAGCGGCTGGCCGAAGGCGGTGGTGTTGGCTTTCAATCCGGTCAGGAAGTTCAGCGTAGGCAAAGTTCCCGACAGGCTACCGGGTTCCAGGTAATAGCCGGTGGTTTCAAGCTCCGTCACGTTCTGGTGATTGAAGAGATTGAAGCTCTCGACGAGCAGTTCCAGTTGGCGCATCGGCCCCAGGTCGAAGCGTTTGCCCAGTCGCATGTCTGCTTTCCAGGTAGCGGGATAGCGATAGGTATTGCGGCCGATGTTGTAGTGGATGCCATCGTTGCCGAGGCCGTAGACGCGGTTGTCGCCGCCGGAGCCGTTCATTCCCGGCCCTAGAGCCACGATGGCCGCTCCGGTGGTAACGCTGAACTCTTCGGCTAGCGAGCCGCTTGTGCGCATGGTGTAGGGCATTCCACTGCGGAACTGTCCGGTGCCCGAGACCATCCAGCCGTTCGCAAGCCGTCCAGCAAAATTGTGCAGTTTCCATGGAGCCTCATAAATCACCATAGCGGCGGCCGAGTGGCGCACATCCAGATTGCTGGTTCCATACTCCTGGCCGAAGTTGGCGGGGTCCAGCACGTCGCCGCCCGCGACCGTGGTGCCCTCGTTGGGATTCCAGTCCATGGCGTGCGAGTAGGTGTAGTGTGCATGCAGGCTCAGCCCACGGCGGCTGTTGCGAGTTATCTTGAGCATTGCTGCTTCATAAGTCGAGTTAGCTCGGCTCATGATTTCAGAGATCTGCTGGTAGTCCGGATTCTGACGCCCGGAAAAACCTGTTGGCGAGTTAGAGGATGGCCACGACGCGTAGAAGGGGACAGTAATCTGCGTCGCCTTGATCGGTCCCAGGCCGGAGGCGTCAACAACTCCATAAGTTATCGTTCCGGGGTTGACCTTAGGGTCGAAGTTGGTGTCGATGGAGATGGGCAACCGGCGGCCAAGGCTCACCATTGCGCTGGCCGTCAGTTCGATGTGGCTTGGCAGCGATTCCTCAAGGGCCGCTACGGCCTGATGTACCTCAGGATTATGAAACTCGGGCGCAAGCTCGACCGCGCCCGGCTTGACGATGCTAGCCGGCTCTCCGGCCAGCACGTAAGGAAACGGTGGAGCGCCGCCGGCATTCAGGTTATCCGTGGGCCGCAAGAAGAAGTTCAAATCGCCGTTGGGCGAGCCGGTCTGCGTCAACGCGGTTTCGACCGTGGCATTCTCTGTGCGCCCGAAGTACATGCCGTAACCCAGCCGCAACACCGGCCAGTGGGTTTCCGCGCCTCCAATCGCTAGGCTCAGGCGCGGACCCCAATTGTTGCCCAGGCTGGGCAGCTTTTCGGTTAGGGGCAGTTCGGGATTGGCTAGCCTTGCGATCGGAGGTGGCAACTGATCCCGCTCCCAGCGCAGCCCGGCGGAGAGCACAAACAGTTTCTTGGGCTGCCATTGCGCGGTCGCGAACCCGGCCCAGTCATTGGTGCTCAAATGCCAATCGGTGGGGCCCATCACCTGCGAGTAATACGCATAGCAAGGGAGATAGCCCGGTCCGTGCAAGGTGCCCGCCGTGTCGCGCCATGCCTTGCCCGTCTGGTCGCAGTTATGCTGGTTTTTGGGGTTGAGTTGGCCGGCGATTCCAAATGCGGAAAAGGCCAGCGCGTCCGAGGTAAAGTTTTCGACGCTCGAATAATAATAAGTTCCTGTCTGGTTGCGCAGCAGGCTCGTGGCGTCGGAGTTATGGCTAAAGTCGAAGCCAGCTTTGACAAGCAGACTGCCTCTTACCCAGTCGACAGATTCCTGCGCTTGAAACAGCCGCTCGTCGGGATAACTCCCCTGCCCGAAACGAGATGGATTGCCGATGGTGAATCCGTAGCGAGAATCAACCACAATCTGAGGCAACTGTCCCCAGACGCTTGGGCTGAGAAATGTTTGCTCAAAGGCTGACGGCGCTTCCGCATGAGCGTTCAGGATGCTGCGCCCCACCGAGCCCTGAGTTACAGCCAGCAGGTTGGGAGTTAGAAACGCTTCCCAGCGCCCAAGTAACAAAGCCTCGCTTGCCTGGCTCTGCCCAAAACTGCTGTTTCCGTAGCTCTCCGAAACCTGGGTCAGCCCCCCGCCCGGCGAATTCCACGCGGCGCCGATCCCTTCAAGCGTGAAGCGATGGCGCTCGGCAGCCTGCCAGTCGATGCGGCTGAAGCCGACCCACTGCGAGGCCCGGCGCGGAGCCGGCCCCAAAAGCCCGTCGAGCGTTTCCAGCATTTTGGAGTAAGCCGCCAGGCCCTCCGCTACAGGATTGCTGCTGCTTAAGCCCAGCCGTGCGCTCAGTACCTGCATCTGGTCGTTTGAGGGCTGGGCAAAGAACTCGTCGGGATGCTTGACGGTGGCCAGGCCAGGGTCTTTGCGGTCGTAACTGTCAAGAGCGGCAAACCAGAAGAGCTTGTCGCGGCGAATCTGACTGCCCATGCCGATGCCCCAGGTTGCCTCGTGGTCCGGTGGCGTATACGGCTCCGCGGTAAACGTTGGCACGGCGGTTCCCGTGGCCGGCGCAGTCTCCTTTATCCATTGTGTGAACGGGTTCTGCGCGCCCCAGGTGTTCTGGCGATCGAAGAGAAATCCCTGGCCGTGCAACCCATTTCCACCGCGCTGGGTCTCGACGTTCATGCGTCCGCCAGCGGCCCGCGCTTCTTCGGCCTGCACATTGCCGGCAGTCGTTTGCACCTCGCGGATCGCCGCCTCCGCAACCGCGACTCCGTGACCTCCGGCCCAGGCTTGGCCCATGCCGTTTTGTCCGGCATCACCCTGCCCGTTCGGCCCCGGTCCGGAACCACCCGATCCCCCAAAGGCCAATCTGGTACTCGCACCATCCACTGTGGTTTCAACCGGCTCTTGGCCCGCGCCCCGAAGCGAGGTTTGGGACGCGCCGCCCGCTGGGGTCGCAGCCGTGGGCGCGTCCAGCACAAAATCTTGCCACCGCCTGCCGCTCACGGGCAGCGCCTGCAACTGGGCAGCGGTTACGGTGGTGGTAACCACTTTGGTCACCGGATCGACTTGACGAGCAGTTGCGATGAGAATGTCTTCCCGGCCCTCCTTAAGTCGAACCTGGCTCAACTGCATGGCTGCTTGCGCGATGCACGCCGCAGCTTCGCTCAAGGCCAAGGCGCGAGCATTGGGAGCTAACCCCACGGCGGCTGAGGCAACTGTGGCTGCGGCCGGGGCCAGATGCGCGGCCAAGGACAGTGTTTGTAACGGTTCAGGAGCTAGCGTGGCGATCAATACCGGGGACGCAGTCGTCGGCGTCGGTCGCGCAGGAACGGGGAAGCGCGGTCCGGTTGGAGGAGGTTGCTGCATCGGCTGCGCAGACACATGCGCAGTCTCTTTCGCGCCACGGGCCGCCGGTATTTCCCGCTCTATTTCCGCCGAGACCGGCCTGTTCACCGCCAGTTGCTGCAACGCCCCGACAGTTGCTGGCGCTGATAACTCCGGCCTGAGCGGCGCAATTTGTTGGGACGCAGTCTGGATAAGACTGGGCTGAGGCAGGTCAAACTGAATCGCGGTCTGCACATGTGCTTCGTGGCCGGCGGCCACAAAGATGCCTTCCACGCGCCCACGACCCAACTGCGCGCTTTCGGCCTCAAGCGTGTACTCGCCGGAGTCAAGCCCGGTGAAGCGGTAGGTTCCATTCCTGGCTGTGATTGCGTGCGCCTCAGCACCGGTAGCCTCATTGCGCACAACGACTGTCACGCCGTCGAGCGGCGCCGAATGCAGGTCGGTGAGCTTGCCGGTGAGAGATCCGCTATGGTCGCTCCGCGACCCGCTCCCGAACCTGTCGCCCGATTGGACTGAAACGGCCTGCGACCCAGCGGTCTGCACCATGCTCACGAACCCGCAGAGCATGGCCACTGCCAGCTGTCTTGTCCAACTTCGTTTTACCCCTGCCATCGAGACACCCGCTCGCGGCAGACCGTGGGATAACGCGCAAAGCGCTTGCTGCCCGTCCTGCTCTACCGGCGGGTCCGGGATGGGCACAAGCTCCGCTGCTTCCGCAGAAGTTGGCAGAGCTTCAGTTCCCGAAGGAACCTTCGTTTACAACGCCCAAAATGTCCAAAAGTGAACTTGCAAACGATTCTAAGCCCGATTCGGTAAACTGAAAAGACGGCATCTCGGATTTGTCCCCGCATGTGTGGTATGCGGAGCTATTCTCAGGCCCCTAGTTTCTAATTTCTGTTCCCTGGATGCTCATGTTCATTGATGAAGCAAAGATTCGTGTAAAGGCCGGCGACGGCGGCAACGGCTGCATGGCCTTTCGTCGCGAGAAGTTCGTGCCCCGCGGTGGCCCTTCCGGCGGCGATGGTGGCCGTGGCGGCGATGTCGTCATGGTCTCCTCGCAGCGCCACAACACCCTCATTCACTTCCGCTATAACCCGGAGCACAAGGGGCAGCGCGGGCAGCACGGCATGGGCTCCAACTGCTCCGGCTCGGAAGGCAACTCTGTCACCCTGCAAGTCCCTGTAGGAACAGCTCTTTACGACCAGGACACAGGCGAACTGATTCACGACTTTCAGACTCCAGACGAGCAGGTCGTCATTGCCAAGGGCGGGCGCGGCGGCCGTGGCAATCAGCACTTTGCCACCAGCGTTCACCAAGCCCCCCGTGAGCACGAACTGGGCCGTGCCGGCGAAGAGCGCCGTTATCGGCTCGAATTGAAGCTGCTGGCCGATGTCGGCCTGGTCGGCTACCCGAATGCCGGCAAGTCCACTCTTATCTCCCGCATCTCCGCCGCCAAGCCCAAGATCGCCGACTACCCATTTACCACCCTCGAACCTAACCTCGGCGTGGTCACCGTAGGCGAGGAGCCGGACCAGGAGTCCTTCGTTGTCGCCGACATGCCCGGCCTCATTGAGGGTGCGCACCTCGGCTCGGGCCTCGGCGTCCAGTTCCTCCGGCACATCGAGCGCACACGGTTGCTGCTGCATCTGGTCGACGTGTCGGATGCATCAGGCCGGCCCGATCCCGTTGCAGACTTCAAGGTCATCAACAAGGAGTTGGCCAGCTTTACCAGCAGTGCTGTCAAGGATGAGTTCGACCCCTTCTCGGACGACGCCGGCGACCAATCCGCGCCCTTCCACCCTTTGGCAGACAAGACGATGATCGTCTGCGCCACCAAGATCGACTCCGCCAACCCCGACAAGCTTAAGAAGCTCGCGGCTCATGTGAAACGCCGGAAACTTGAGTTTCACTCGGTCTCCGCCGTAACCGGGCAGGGGATTGAAGAGCTGAAGTGGTCGCTTGCGCGGCACCTGCGGCCCAGCGGGAACACAGAATAGCGGCCTTCCACAAGCCAGGGAACGTCAGGACTTTTCCCTCAGCGTATAGGCCGCTTCCGCGACGGTGATCATCAGGGTCATCGGATCGACGGGCGACGGAATGAACCCAGATTTCTCATAGAATCTTTTCGCATTCTCTGAGATGGCATGAACCAGAATGGCTCGGATTCCGGCGATTTCAGCGGCCTGCATTGTGCGCAGTACGGCATCCCTGAGCAGAGCCGACCCGATGCCGCGCCCTTGAAACCGAACGTCGATGGCCAGCCGCCCGATTACCATTACCGGAACGGGGTTCGGCATATTGCGCCGCACACGGCCGGGTGCATTCGCGTGAGCCGCCGCTCCCGCGGCCAGCGCATAATAGCCCACTACCTGCCGCACTGCGCGGACCACATAGGTCCGAGAGGCGCCGGATTCCTCATTCTGAATCGCCCTGCGCCTGAGCCAGCTATCAAGCTCGGGCTCGCCGCATTGGAATTGCGTCAGATCGTGAGCGGAGTTCAGCTTTTCCGGGGCGGAGATTGTGTCGCCGGAAGAGCTCACTTGTCCCATGGCGCCTTGGTTCCGAGCAAACGAGCCAGCCGGGGATTGCTCTTGGGCGGGGCGTCGAGCATGGCTGTGAAACGCTGGAACGCATCTTCGTCCAGATTGAAATAGCGCCGGTCAAGCAGAACGGACTCAGCTTCGCGGCAGGCCGCTTCCAGCATGAAGTCGGAGCGGTTTCGGCCTTGCGCCTCTGCCGCCCGGTCGATCAGCGCTTTCTGGCTTCGGCTGACGCGCAGATTGATGTTCTCCGCGCGTAACCGGCTCGATTCGGGAACCATGGTGCCCATCGCTTTGCCCTCACATGTGCTCACAACCAATGTACATCAATGTGCGCACAATGTAAACACCAGGAGTGCAGAGTCCCGGGTCTCGAAAACTAGACCGGGGCACTCGGCCAGGGCTGAAGCGGTGATGAAGTCGGCTACCTTGGACTACCAATTCGGAATCCGAAACCTATATGCTAGATGCAAGGTTCCAGATGAGTAGAGACGGTTGGGTAGGCACGAAGATCAAGCTCGTTCTGGCCGCATCGGTATTCCTGTTCCACGCTTCCGCCGTCGTTTGGCAGGCCGCTGCGCAAGCGGACCATGCGCAGCCGGTCCTTTCGCAACCGGCCGGGCGGGCAAGAGTCATTGTTTTTGTGCATGGCATTCACGGGAGCCGCGAGTCCTGGCGGGCTTCAAACGGGGCCTATTGGCCAGACTTGATTCGGAAGGATCCGCGCTTCGCATATTCCGACGTGGATGTTGCGGAGTATCCCACGCCTGACTCGAATGGCACCATGTCGAGTGTGCAGTTGGCCGACCTTCTTTGGACCCACCTCAAGCAGGACCACGTATGGGAGCATCGCGAGGTGGTCTTCATCGCGCATAGCCTGGGCGGCATCCTTGTCGAGGAGATGCTGCTGAGACATCCCGCGGATGCCGCGAAAGTGAAGTTCATCGTGTCGTATGGAACTCCGCACGAGGGCTCGCCTATCGCCCGGATCGCTTCAATCTACGACAGAGACCCACTGCTCAAGGATCTGAACGATGCCAGCGATAACGCCTTCCTGACCCAGTTGGAAAACAACTGGCGAGGGCACGATTCAGTAAATGGCATTCATCGGTTCTGTGCGTATGAATCCGAAGACACGAAACCGGAAAGTGGCGTCGGTCGCTATCTCAAGGCACATGCCCGCGTGGTGGGCTACTTCAGTGCGACTTATGGATGCGATGTGACTACGCCGCCGCAGGAGATCCATGCCGATCACATCCACATGGTGCAACCTCTGGACCGGAAGTCGAGCGCCTACGATTTTTTCTACCGCGTGTACCGCGATAACCCAATTCTCGAAGAACAAGTGGTTACCCGCGACAACGTGATTGCGGGCCTGGAAGCCGGCTGCGATCGAAGCAACGTGAATCCTGACTTGCAAGTCCCGATAGCCCTCGATAGCGCATTGCACGAAAGAGTGATTGCGGCTGCTGCTTCCTGGATCAATGCCGTGGACCTGAGAGACGTGAATCCAGACCCGCCGGTCGTCACCAAGATCGATCCGGACGGCGAGGCCCATGTGCAATACGGATTCAGCGGGCCATCGAAGAAGCTCTTCGTTTGCTTCGGCACCGCCCGCGCATCCTTGCAAGTTCAGTTTTATATCGGCCGGCAAGTGCCGATTCGCGAGCCACAGAATTGAGCCCGAGTCTGGTAGAAAAGATCAGGGTAGTCAGACGATCCTGCTCAGGGAACTCGAAAAGGTTCTATGAGAAGTATTGGTCATTTCTTTGCTCGCGAATCCCCAGACTCTCGTGAACACGGTGACGTAAGCGGCGAGAGTATTTGCGCGGTTGTATTGGCTTGAGCCGGCATCGATCCCAGGTCTCCTCAAGGGCGGGACCTGGTGCACACGACCGTCATTATCGATGGCTTCTCGCAATTCTCATTTGAAGCCAAATTGCAAGAATCACGAATCCGGCAAACGCTACTGTCCCTAACACCTGCTTGAGGAAAAAGCCAACTCGAGACCTAAGCAGATCCCTAAAGTAGTACTGGGATGGGCTTGCTGGGTTGTAACGGACAACCAGCGTTTGTCCTTCGAAGAACTGGAACAGCGGAGAGCCCTCATGGACCTTGTATTGGGCTCTGTGCTGTTGTCCGGACCCATCAAACCAAGCGATGAGGTTTCTTGACAAGTCTTTCTGGCTCTGTCCAGATCCCCGATACCACTTGATCTTAGACGATTCGATCGTCGCATCGGTCTCTGGCCACTTATCGAATCCGCGCAGCCGCTCCCATAACTCGATCAGCATGATGCACCCTATTCTGACCCATGCCGAAAATCACGCCGCGAAGTCGATGAAGCCGCGCTGGGGGTCTGTGGAGATCAGCTTGACGGTTACCTTGTCGCCTACGTCGAGGCCTTTGCCGCCCTGGACTAACATGCCTTCTACATGCGGGTCGAGGGTGCGGACGAAGGTGCCGTATTTGTTGACGCCAGTGACGATGGCGGGGAAGCTTTGGCCAATGCGCGGGTGAAGCACGACGGCGGCGATGCGCTTCTGCATCTCGCGTTCGACCTTGCGGGCGCCGTCTTCCATCAGCGTGCAGTGAACAGCGATGGCATTGAGGTCGTCCACGGAGTAGGGCTGAGGAGCCTTGGCGAGCCAGGACTTGAGGAGCCGCTGCGTGACCACGTCGGGGAAGCGGCGGTTCGGCGCGGTGGAGTGGGTGTAGTCCTGGACGGCGAGGCCGAAGTGGCCGGGGGAAGGCTCGTTGGGTTTGACCAGCACATACTCGCCAGGGCCCATGAGCTTGATGACCGCCAGCGAGAGGTCGGGGAAGTGATCGGGGTCCTTCTGCTTCTGGGCGAGAAGGAAGTCGTTGAGAGCCTTTGAATCTGGTTCGGCGGGCAGCGTCGTGCCCAGGCCCTCGGCCACCTCGACGATGCGGTCCCAGCGCTTGGGGGTGCGGACGATGCGGCGGATGGAGGCGACGCCCGCCTGCTCGAAGGTGCGGGCGATGACGCCGTTGGCCGCTACCATGAACTCCTCAATGAGGGAGGTGGCGCGGTTCTTGGCTTGGCGCAAGATTTCGACTGCCTGATCGGCCTGCATCAAGGGGCGGGTTTCAATGGTTTCAAGATCGAGCGCGCCGTGCTGGAAGCGGCTGCCGACCATGCGCTGGGCGGCGGAGTCCTGGAGCTTGAGCTGGGCGGCGAGATCCGCGCTGGCGGCTACCTTGGCCGGGGCGGGGCCGGTGCCTTCGAGCCATGCGCCCACGGCGTTATAGGCCAGTTGCGCACGGTTGCGGACCAGCGCCCGGTAAGCTTTGCCATCGGTGGCCGTGCCGGCCTGGTCCACGGAGAACTCGATGACCACGGCCACGCGGTCTTCATTCTCGTTGAGGGAGGTGATGCCCTCGGAGAGCACGGCGGGGAGCATGGGAAAGACTTTGACGCCGGTGTAGACCGAGGTCGTCTCGCTTTTCGCATGAGAGTCCAGGATCGAGCCCAGCGTGACGCGGGCATCGACATCGGCCACGCCGACGAGTACGCGGATGCGGCCGTCGGGCAGTTGCTCGGCCCACTCGATCTGGTCGAGATCTTTGGAGGTGTCGTTGTCAATGGAGGACCAGAGCAGACTGGTGAGGTTTAGCAGGCCGGGGATGGCGGGCGGGGCAGGATGGGCCTGAATGGCGGCTAGTTCCGCATCGGTTCCGGCGGGAAAGTCGGGCTGAAAACCGTGCTCGATCATGGCGGCGTGGGCCGCGACGGCAAGATTGAAGTGCACAGGCTGGCTGGAATGCATGACGAAAAATGGCTCCTCGGGGGTGAAGAGCAAGGCTACCACGGCAGGCCACCTGCGGTGGGGCCAGTCGCTCGCTTCTCGCTCGCAGCAGCTATTACGGCTTATTGAATGCCGAGGTCGGCGAGGACCTTGGGCTTGGCTTCGTCCACGACCAGCAGGTTATGGCAGGCGGCGCAATCCTGGGTGATGCTGGTTCCATTCTTGGCCGCGTGGTCGCCATCGTGGCAGCGGAAGCAGCCTGGGTAGCTCATGTGGCCAATATGGTTGGGATGCGTGCCCCAGTTCACCTTCATATAGGGAAAGACGTTCTGGCTGTAGAGGATTGCGAGTTGCTCTCCGGCAGCCTTTACGAGCGCTTCTTTGGCGGGCAACACCTCGGGATGCTGGGCGCGATAGAAGTCCGCAAGCTGCGCGGGAATCTTGGCCTTTGCCTCTTCTTCGGAGGCGTAGTTGGCCTTGAGCAGTTCCAGGCCCTCTTTGTGGACCCAGGGCAGGTCGGGGCTAACCGCGCCTTCGGCCATGGCGCGGTTGAGGGCGTCTTCAGCGGTGACAAAGGTGTGGGCCGCGCGGTTGTGGCAGTCGATGCAATCCATCACCCGGCGTTCGCCCTGAGGAACGGCGCCGCCCGTGGCGGAGGCGGCAAACACAGTCTCCGAGCCATCCTCATTCCGCTTCTGCACCCAGGGGATGGTGGTCCGGGTTGGGTCGGTTGCGATGTACTCGATGTGGCCGAGGTGAATGCCGTGAATCCCGGTCAGATGCGAGAGCGAATCGCGGCCGCCGAGGTGGAGCACCAGCACCGTCTGGGTTTCGGTGTTCTTTTCGTCGTCCGCGAAGGTGGACTTGACCAGCAATTTTTCGCCGATAAACCGGGCCGGGGTGTGGCAGCCCTCGCAGATATCCCGCGCCGGGCGCAGGCTCGTAACCGGAGATGGAATCGGCGTTGGATAGCGGTCGAACGCGACTTCGACAAGCTGCTTGGTGCCGTTTACCTTGGCGGCAAAGTAAGAGGACGCGCCCGAGCCGATGTGGCATTCAACACAGGCCACATGCGAGTGCGCGGAGATTCGGTAGGCCGCGTACTCGGGATGCATCACGTGGCAGGACTGGCCGCAAAACTGCGGCGAATCCATGTAAGCCGCGCCGCGATAGCTGGCCATGGACACCACGAGCAGGTTGACGATGGTGGCCACCAGGACAATGTCGAGGCCGTGGCGAAAGATGCGATCGTTGAGATCGATCTTGGGATATTGGGCTGGAATCTGGCCGGCAAGCTGAAGCTTTCTGTGGCGCACAAACACGCCTACCGGGATCAGGAGCAAACCGCCGATAAACAATGCCGGCAGAATCAGGAAGAAGATGATTCCCAGGTAGGGGTTGTCGTTGGGCCGTCCAAACAACTCCACCAGCCAATAGCCGATCATGGTCACGCCAGCGGCGGTGGTGATGGCGCCACCGGCAAGGCTGATGGGGTTGTTGCCGAAGAAGAGAGCGGGCCGTACCCAGTTTTCGCGGAATTTTTGAAGCAGAGACACCTTGTCCCCCACATTCAAGATGGCCCGCCGGTTGGGGCGGGCCTGGTTGAACTTGCCTGTTCGATCCTGTTGGTTACTTCAGCCCGCGGTAGAAGGCCACCGCGTCCTTGATCTGCGCGTCGGTGAGTCCGGCGACCGGCTTCATCTTGCCCTTGCCACTTTTTACCGCGGCAGCCATCTGGTCGGCGCTGAGTTTCTTGATATCCGGATCGGAGACCGGCTTGATACCCATCGCCTTGGCCATTGCCGGGCTGGGGGTGCCGGCGGCGCCATGGCACATCTGGCACTTGGCTTTGTAGGTCGCTTCGCCCGCTGATTGAGCGAAGCCCACGGCGCCAGCCAGAAGAACCACTGCGGCCAACACCACTTGAGATCGAATCGTCAATGTCATTGAAACACTCCTATAGCTTTCCACGGTCAGTGTACGCGCAGACACGTCTCGGTGCGTACGGCTTCTTCAAGAAAAACATTCTACGCCAGTTGCGCCTGATAGAAAATCCTTGTCCGCCGGCGATTCCACTCCTCCTCAACAGAAGGGGTGGACCGGTAAAACCACTCAATCCGGTCCACCCCTTCAATCTTCAGAGAGACAGTGATTTTGGTTAGAACTCGTAGTGCACTCCGAGCGTGACGTTGTTGGCGTGGAAGACGCGCGGCGCTGTCGCACCTGCGGTCCCTTCGGTCAAACCGGTCGGAACCCCGATTGTAGCGCAGGGAGTGATGGTCGCCGTGAGCGACGTCGCGGTGCTGCACAACGGTGAGCCGGAGGGTCCGCCCTCTCCGTAGCCGTAATAGTTGTACTGGGCCTTCCAGATCAGTCCCGGATGCATGGTGTAGGACAGATTCACAAACGGAGACTGGTAGGTGGAGACCATCGAGCCGTTCACATCGCGCGCGTCGTTGAAGAAGCGGCTGCCATTCACGGCGCTGGCCGTGTAGCCCAGATTCGAGTGAACCTTTTCCGTTGGGTTAAGAGAGAGCGACACCATTCCGAACTGGGTGGGCGCATCCATGAAGTCTCTCGCCATCCAGGTCGCGTTACCAGCGCAAAGGTTGGGAGCACCTGAGCTGGTCACGGTGGCCGCGCCGGCGAAGGCGGGAGTGGTGGCCGTGGCAGCCGCCGCGCCGCTGCTAAAGCAGATGTTGGTTGCTGCGTACACATCGCTATAGGAGTAGTTCAGGTTCACTCCATAGTGCTCGTTCGGCGACAGCGCCAAGCCCATGCTGCCCACGCGGCTGTAGTCGACGTGGTTGAGCGGGCCGTTGTAATTCGCATCGCCCGCAGCAACGACATCCTGGTTGTTGTTGGTGTTATTGTGCCGCTCGCGATCGCTGTAGGATCCGGAGATGGTCGCCCAACTCTTCGGCCTGTAGAGCGTATGCACCCGGAAGATCTTGAACTGGCGCTGGCCCACCGCGGTGAATGCGTTGTCTGCATAGCCAATTTCAGCCGTGCCGTTCAGATCCCATTCCTTGGTGAGATGCAGCGCGGCATTGAAGACCCCGGCATTCTCGTTAATGGTGATCGTTCCGCTTACCGGGTCACTCACCACGATCGGGATTGGGCCTTGGTGTGGAACGCCCTGACCGATGTTGCGGTTGCTGTAGCGGTACGTCAGAGCAAACCGCGCGCGCGCCGAAGCGTCCCAGCTTGCCGTCAGATTGTTGATCAGGTACTCCTGGCCATAGTAGTTGTAGGCCTGGGCTCCTGTGTTGCCGTGGGGCAGCGATCCTGTTCCGGGAGTCAGAGCGCCGGAGTAAAAGATGGTTTCGTTGCCGGTCGAGGTCTTCGTATCGACGGGTGTTGAAAGGGTCGCGGGAAGCGGGATAAAGGCTGCACTCGGCTCGTGCGTAGAGGAGTAGGTTGCCTGGTCGGCGATGCTCACGATTGAAGTGGCGCGCCAGACGATGCCGTAGTCGGCGCCGACTACGGTGTGCTGCGCGGTGGCGTTGCCGCCCGAATCGATAGCTGAACGGACTGCACCGTTGAGGCCCTGCACGCTTTCATAGTATGAATTGAGGTTTGACTGGCCGCGGGTGTAGTGAACGTCGCCGTTCATCACGATATTCTTGATGGCCGAACTCTGCAGGCGCAGGGTTTCGGTCGGCGTCCAGATACGCGTGGGCTGGGTGCGTGTGTAGTGTGTCATCACCGCGCATGCCGGGTTGATAACCGGCAGGCTTGTCGAGTTATTGGATGGCGACAGAATCGTATAGTTCGTCGCGCTCGAGTATCCGGAGCCCATGCTGGTGGTCGTGCAGGCGCCGATGCCGTATGGCGTGAAGCTGGTGAAGTTGCCGAGGTAGGCCGGGGTTCCATCGGATTCCTGTACATTGAAACCGCTGGGATTCAGTGTGTAGAAGGTGTCGGACTTGTAGTGATTTGCCTGCACCTCCAGGGTGACCTTGGTTCTAGTTTGCGGCTTCCAGTCGATGGCGCCGAGGAAATCGTCGCTGCCGTTGCGCTGATACTGCTCAAGCAGCGCGTTGTATTTCATGTTCAGAGGCGTGTAGGAGGGGCTGAGAGCCGGGCCCTCCATGGTGCTGTGAGAGTACGCCAACCGATATGTGAATGCATCGAGCGGCCTTAGCGTGAGGTTCGTGTCTGTCATGCGACGCACAATGTTGAACTTCACAGGCGACTGGTTGACCTGCGACCATGGGGCAGCCGCTGTGAGAACGCCGTTGACATTGTTGTAGATCGACAATCCAGAGGGCAGGTTCGGGTTGGCCAGCAGATCGTAATCTGAATAGAGCCGGTCGCGCCGGAACAATCCCGAGAACTCGTAAGCCTTCCCTTTGTTGGCTTCGAGCCTGGCCATGATGTTTGGATCGCCGCCGAACCCAGTGCCGAATGCGGAGAGATTATCGAACAGGGAGTGCTTGTTGCCGGGAAGCGCGCGCATTTCGAGAGTTTCACCCTCAACACGCGGGCCACTTTGGAGATTGACAAGCGTGTCATACATGGCGTTGCTGCCCGAAAGATTGGTCATGCGCCCGCCCATGTCGATGGTGTGATGACTCGTGTAACCATCCGGCGTCGAGATCTTCGACTCTGGAGCCGGGGTGGCAGGAGCGGCATCCTGCGCGACTGCGATTCCTGCCGTAGCGAGGAGCATGACAACTGTCATGGCGCCTGCAACGCGGCGGACCTTTGCGGATGTGGGCTGTTGACTGAGGAGCCCTGAAAACCGACCGTTATTTTCCATATGAAGCCTCGCTTGAAAAAGAGCACTGTTGCTGAAAACAAAACCTAAAAGCCTCGTCCAAACCCAGGGCGGAAAGGCTGCCGCCTCTTTCCTTCGAAAGGGCGGCAGTGCCTCGTCACCGTGTAAACGCCGGACTGACATTCGAGCCGTGGACCATGGTGTGGCATGTAACGCAGGGCGTTACAGTCGTTGACCCAGCGTCCAGACCGTGTACCCCGCCTGCTGAAAGCGGGCTGTGGCACTGGTTGCACAGCGTGGCGATCGACGGCATGTTCAAGAGCCGCGGATTCTGCGTCCCGTGCGGCGTATGGCAGGTAACGCAGCCTTCGGCACGGACCGGAGCATGCTCGTAGGTGAAGGGTCCGCGCACGTCGGTGTGGCACTTAGTGCAAATCTGGTTCTGGTCTTCGGTCGATCTCAGGTTGTTTGCCAGGAAGGTGCCGTGGACGTCGTGGCAGTCGGTGCACTTGACCAGGCCTTCGTTAACCTTGTGATGTATAGGCATATTGAACTGCGCCTTCTGGTCAGCGTGGCACTGGTAGCAGAGCGCGGGCTGAGGCGCTTTCAGCAGCCTCTCCTCCTTGCTGCCATGGATGTCGTGGCAACTGATGCAGCCGACGCCGGCTTTGGCATGGGGAGAGCGCTCGAAGTTAGGATGCACGCCCGAGTGGCAGCCGAGGCACTTTTCGTCCACATCTTTGGTGGTGGCCTTGGCGGGGTTGAAGATCTTCGTGACGTCTCCGCCGCCGTCGACGTGCGCCTTGCCGGCGCCGTGACAGTTCTCGCAGGTGGCGCCGTTGCCGCCGTGCATCTCGGCCATCTTGGTGTGGGGGTTGTCAGCAAATTTCTTGCCCACCTCTTCATGGCAGGTGACGCAGACTTCAGAGCCTACGAAGTCTCCCGGCGCTGCGGCCTTGGTTTCAGCCGCGGCTGGTTTGGCGCCTGAACCGGCCGCTGGCGCCGGAGACCCAAGAGCAGTGGCGCACAGGAAGCTCGCGCCCAATATCAATGTCAAACCAACTAGCAGTCCCGGCAACTTGCCCGGAGCTGCACCGATCGCCAATCGCGTTACAGGCCTAGCTTCATGCATGAAAAATACCGCCTTGTGTGATCTCATCGCCACTTCCGGAAACAACTGTTCCAGCGCCGAGCGGCTCAACCCGAAAGTTCCCCTTGGGGAGCGTCCGAACGGCAGCGGGTTCACTGGCTTAAGGTTATTGAAGGAGCCTTTTGTGCGGTGCATCACTTCATGATCGGAAGATTACGTTCTCGTCATAATTGTAGCGGTGATGTCCGTCACATGCGATGCGAGGGTCGATTAACGGCTTCGATTTCCCTTCGGGGCGTGACATAAATCCCCTATGCGCTCAAAACCGAACGCTAAACTACTTGGATTCTGTGGCCTACCGCTTGCACTGACTGCTGTTGGAACCTGAATGCGGGCTTCAGACCACACTTCTCTTGGAAGGAAAGCAGAGTTCTGGGTTCTTTTCTGGGTTAAATTGACCACTTTTTGCAAAGACCGTTTGGTGCCCGGAGTCCCCTTCGCACCATCCCATATCCACTCGTCGAGTCCGTGCTTCTCCGTTCGACCGATCTGGCGACGGACCGAAAGAGACGAATGCCACCGCCCTGAAGTTTACGCTGGACGGTGCGATCGGAGACTGGCCGGAGCCCTGATAGACGTGAGGCCCATCACATTCAGGGGTGTGGCTGCTCGGGCAAACTCTAGTGAAGCAAAAGTCTCTTTTCCGGAGAGCCCAGAGCATTTTACCGTGACTCGAGCCTTGGCGGCGGTACGCGGGGCAAGAGAGACGGCAGGCGAAGATGCTCGCTCGGCGCCGGGAAGGCCATATTATGTCAGACGCAGAGAGCGCGGCAGGAACTCACACGCGGCACAAGCACATGCCCCGGCAGGCGCCGGTGGGGTGTGCGGCCTGCGCGAATCGGCGCCCCGGCTGGTTCTGTTCTCTCGGCAGCGCGGTTCTTGCCGATCTTGAGCTGGTCACCAGTACCATTTCCTTGCCCGCGCAGGCGTCTCTGTTTACGCAGGGCGAAGACGCCAAGTGCCTCTACTTGATATGTGGGGGCTATCTAAAACTCACCGCAGGCCGGCTTGAGGATCGTCAGATGATCGTCAGGGTAGCCGGACCCGGCTCAATGCTCGGCCTCTACGCGGTTCTCTCCCACGGTGTCTATGAAGTTTCGGCGGAGTCACTCACCAGCGCCCAGCTTCGCCCGGTCGAGCGGGAGCGGTTTCTCGGTTTCTTGCGTAGCCATAAAGAGGCGCAGATGCGGGCCGTGCAGTGCATCTGCCAGGAATACCGATTTGCCTTGCAGGATGCTTGCCGCGTCGCGCTAGCCGAAACGGTGGCTGCTCGCCTGGGACGTCTTCTGATTGAACTAGCGAATCAGATCGGCGAACACCTGAGTGGGGGCGGCTTCCGGTTCCCGCTGCTGTTGACCCACGAAGAGATGGCCTCGATGGTCTGCACGACCCGCGAAACCGTTACGCGAACGCTCGGCCAGTTCCGCAAGGACGGATGGATATCGATCGAAGACTCGCTGGTCACTCTTCACCAGCCGGATCGCCTTCAATCGCTCGTTTAACGTGCAACTCCCATTTTTGCTCTGATCGGCTCCCCACCGGTCCCTTTCCCGCGTCCAAGAGCTATCATCTATATTGTCAGCTTTCAGTTGTCAGGCGCCGGTGTTGAGTGGGGGCGATATTGAAACTGACTGCCGATCCCATGAAAGCTCTTCAGTTGGGAGTTCAATCCGGATATGATGCGTTTTTTAGCTTGCTTTGCTTTGGTTCTTCTCTCTTGCTGCGCTGCCGTTGCCCAAGATCAGACTTCAGCCCCGGTTGCGGCGTCTGCCCAGCCCAACGTCACGTCAGCTGAAAGCCCCGAGATCCGGGAGTTTCAGAAGATTGAAGATGCCTGGTCCATCGCCGTCAACATGCGCGACCAATACGGCCTTGAACTGGTGTTATCTCCCTTGTTTGTTGATATTTCAGCCACAGGCGACATTACCACCCGTAACCAGCAGGTGGCGATGGTGATCTCGGGCGAGGACAAGACTCTCCATCTGGATCAGCAGGTGATCACTGTGCGCATGCTGGGCGACATCGCTGTAGCCAACGGAACCTATGCGCTGCGGCACAAGGTGGGTTCCGGCCCGGTGGACGAGAAGGGCATTTTTACGCATGTCTTCGAGCGCGTGCATGGCGGCTGGCATTGCATCAACTCCCAGCGCACCGTGCTGCGCACCGACTCGAACGCCAAGCCCAAGAAACAGTCCAATGCCGAAATGCCGTTCCACGTTCCGCTCTTCGGCAAGTAGGGCACCTGCGATCCGTCGCGTGACGAAGACCATGCACACGGGAGAGCACCGGATATGTCTGCCTGATTTTGCAGAATCCGGCCCCTTACTAAAAGTTATGGTTATTCATTTACTAGAGAATTGACTTACTAAACTAAATTTAGCTCTGCAATCATCAGCATAGCGTTACTATAAAAATAGGCGTTCCGTTTAGCAAGAGCGCTCTTTCATTCAGCAATGGTATGAGGATCCAGTGCCAAACCGGCGAATACCGCATCTCCTCAACCGCAGGGGAGCAGGTGCGCGCCTACATTCCCAAGCCCTTGCCTCCCGATCCGCCGATTGACCTTACCGAACTTTACCCGCTATTGGACCGGGCCAATCACGCGTTGGGGCGGCTGGACGGATCGACAGCGCTGCTGCCGGATACCCACCTGTTCCTCTACTTCTATATCCGCAAAGAAGCGGTAATCTCCTCGCAAATTGAAGGAACGCAATCCACTTTATCTGAATTGCTGCTTTTCGAGCACGGAATCGGTCCCGCAGCATTGGTGGACGACCTGAAGGAAACCTCGCATTATGTAGCTGCAATGCAGCACGGCCTTAACCGTCTCAAAGAGGGGTTTCCGATTTCGCTTCGTCTGCTGCGCGAGATTCATGGTGTCCTGCTGCGAGGTGGCCGAGGCGCTGAAGAAACTCCAGGTGAATTTCGGCGCAGCCAGAACTGGATTGGTGGCACCCGGCCTGGAAATGCCCTTTTCGTGCCACCACCGCCCGAGACTCTGATGGATTGCCTAGATGCATTCGAGAAGTACCTTTACGACAACCGGCTGCCGCTGCTGGTCAAGCTGGGTCTAATCCATGTGCAGTTTGAGACTATTCATCCATTTCTGGACGGCAACGGAAGGCTGGGGCGGCTTTTGCTCACGCTCCTGCTCTGCGAGAGCCGAGTGCTCCAAGAGCCGCTGCTCTATCTGAGCCTGTATCTCAAGACACACCGCTTTCGATACTACGAATTGTTACAAAAAGTGCGCGTAGCGGGCGTATGGGAGGAGTGGCTGGAGTTCTTTTTGGAGGGGATTGCATTTACTGCCGATCAGGCAGCCGAGACTGCGGCATAGCTACGCCAGCTTTTTAGGGAGGATAGTGAACGTGTACAGAAGCTCGGCAAAGCCTCTGGAACAGCAATGCAGGTGCATGGATATCTACAGGCCAATCCAGTTAGCTCCATCCGAAACATCGCATCTGGAATCTCGAAGACACTGCCGGCCGTGGCTCAGGCTCTAGCGAATCTCCAGCAGTTGGGTATGGTGACTGAAGCCACGGGCCAACGCCGGAATCGGGTCTTTGTGTACCAGCGATGTCTGGATTTGATCGGAGAGGGCACAGAGCCAATCCCAGAGCTGAGGTAGCGGGCAGACCAACTTAGACGAGCGCTGACGTTCGGAATCCATCGCGAGATACTGCCGGGTCGTTAACTGACCAGCCGGCGCGCTCCCTGGAGCCGGATCGATACATGAACCAGGCTGAGCGCGGCGGGAGTGACTCCGGGAATGCGGCTGGCCTGGCCTATCGTGATTGGACGGACCCGCTCCAGGGTTTCACGCATCTCGCGGGAAAGGCCGCTGATGGTGCTGTACTCTATCCACTCCGGAATGGCGACAGCCTCGGCAGCCTTGAGCTTTTCGATCGACTTCTTTTGTTGCTCCAGGTAGCCGGCGAACTTGATCTCGGTCTCAACGGCGCGGGCCTCGTTGCGCAAGATGGCGCGCTGGACGGCGGGTAGTGCACGCGCGGCTCCAGTTTCGTCTAGGCCCCCGTCAATTGCTTTGGATAAATCGGCGAGCAGAGGCTCCTGCGCCAGGGCTTCGCGCATCGCGCCCAATACCGGCTCGATAGTCACCTCAGGCCGCTTGAGCAGTTGCGCCCAGGTCAATCCAGCGGTGGCTGTGAGAGCGCTAAAGCCGCCCGCAGCCATTCTCTCTGAATCCACCTTGGATGTGGTCAGGAGGTACTCGAGCGCGGCCATTCGCGCTTGCTTTTGCTCGTATTCCGCCCAGGCCTCATCTCCGATGAGACCCAGCCGGCGGCCGTGCGGGGTCAGCCGCCGGTCGGCGTTGTCGATGCGCAAATGGAGGCGGAACTCGGCACGCGAGGTGAACATGCGGTAAGGCTCTTTGGTGCCCTTCGAGATCAGGTCGTCGATCAGAATTCCGGTGTACCCTTCGCTCCGGTCCATGGTGAAGGGAGGCTCGCCCTTGAGCCAGAGCGCTGCGTTGATGCCGGCCATGATGCCTTGGCAGGCTGCCTCCTCGTAACCGCTTGTTCCGTTGATCTGGCCGGCCAGGTACAGGCCCTCCATGCTCTTGACGCGCAGCGTGCGGTCCAGTTCAGTCGCGTCCACGCTGTCATATTCGATGGCATAGCCGGGCCGCAACATCTCCGCCTCTTCGAGGCCAGGAATGCTGCGCACGATCTGCCACTGCACCTCCATGGGCAGCGAGGTTGACATGCCGTTGATGTAGACCTCGTGGGTATTCAGGCCTTCGGGTTCGAGGAAGAACTGGTGCTGGGTCTTGTCGGGAAACTTGACGATCTTGTCTTCGATGGAAGGGCAATAGCGCGGCCCGATGCCTTCGATCTGCCCGGAGTACATGGCCGAGCGGTGAACGTTTTCGCGGATGATGCGCAGGGTTTCAGGTGTAGTGAAAGCGATGTGGCAGCTTATCTGCGGCTGGACGATCTCCTTTGTCCGAAAGCTGAACGGGGTGGGGTCCAGGTCTCCTGGCTGCTCCTGGAAGGCCTCCCAGCGGATGGTGCGGCCGTCCAGGCGAGGCGGTGTCCCCGTCTTGAGCCTGCACGTCCGAAGGCCCAGCGCGCGCAGCGCCTCGCCGAGCAGGACGGAGGCCGGCTCACCGCTGCGGCCCGCCGGATAGCGCTCCTCGCCGCAATGGATAAGGCCGTTGAGAAACGTGCCGGTGGTGATGATAGTTGCGCCCGCGAGCAGATTGCGGCCATCGCGGAGTTTGAGGCCCAGCACTCGGCGCCGTTCACTGATCCCTGATCCCTGATCCCTGTCGTCGATCACGAGGTTCACCACCTCGGCCTGGCGGATGTGCAGGCCGGGTTGCGCTTCGAGCACCTCGCGCATCTTTACGCGGTAAAGCTGCTTGTCGCACTGGGCGCGCGGACTCCACACGGCGGGGCCGCGGGAAGTATTGAGCAAGCGGAACTGAATGCCAACAGCATCGGCTACCTCGCCCATGATGCCGCCGAGGGCGTCCACCTCGCGTACAAGGTGGCCCTTGGCCACGCCGCCAATGGCCGGATTGCAGCTCATCTGCGCGATCAGGTCGAGGTTCATGGTGATGAGGGCGGTCTTGAGCCCCATGCGCGCGGCCGCCATCGCCGCCTCGCACCCGGCGTGACCGGCGCCCACAACAACCACATCGTATTGTTCGGTAAACGCCACTACAAGGCTATTCTACGGATTCCGGTCTTTCCGCGCAGAGGGTCAATCTTTCAACGTGACGCAGGGGTTCTTCTATAATTGGGCCATCGCTCAAACCGAAATGAAGAACGAGGGTTATCCGGCAAGATGAATACCTGTTTGTGCGGAAATCCGGTTGACGACAGTGGCGCGCTTTGCGCCCGATGCTCCGCTCTTCGCGTTCTGGAGCTTGGTATGGATGCGACTGAGCAGGAGATCAAAGCCGCTTACCGCGTTCTGGTCAAAGTATGGCATCCAGACCGTTTCCAGGAAGACAAAGCGTTGAAGGAGGCCGCGGAGGCAAAACTGAAAGATGTCAACTCCGCATACGTGTACCTTTCTTCGCACTCCGCGGAGGGAAGTACCGGTAGAAAAAGGACACCTGAGTCCACTTACACAACGTATCAAGATCATTCGCCGAAAACGGAATCCACTGTAGACCCGCGCCCCATGGGCGAGACAACACCGATTGCAAACTCCATGCGGAGTTCTTCCCGGTGGGTTTTTCCAGCGGTCAAGATACTTTTCAAGTCCGTCGTTGTGGTGTTCGCGATTCTCCTCGGCAGATATATTTGGATAGCCTTCGATGCTCCAGACCCGTCAAGCGAAGAGGCGTCAAGAGTACTTGCATACGGTAGAGATAGCGCCCTGAAGGAGCTTGAGGCGCCGAAGAGAAGATTTCTGAATGCGGTGGAACGGGACTTGCGAAGATTGGATCCACGAGTGCCCGCGCCAGAGAGTTTGCCGCAAGCTGCGGAGATCGCGACGGCAGCCGACACGCGACCTGGATCGACAGCGCCAGTGCAACCGGCCAAGCGGCAGCCTGCCAAGACTCCTGCCGTGCCACATAAGATCTATTCCTACATCACGGTGGGTTCAACGAAAGACGAGGTTCTCGATCAGCAGGGGACTCCGACGGCATCGTCGGAAGACAAACTCGTGTACGGCAGATCGGAACTGTATCTCAAAGACAACAGCGTTATCGGTTGGAGGATCGATCCTGTCTCGTCTCCGATTCGGGTGAAACTCTGGCCGGGATCTCCTGTAGATACCAGCCTGGATTGTTTTACGGTTGGCTCTTCGAAAGATGTTGTTCTGGTGGTTCAAGGAACCCCGACAGCGTTCTCTGAAGACAAGTTCGAATATGGCGGGTCTGAGGTGTATTTCCGCAACAATCGCGTCATCCGGTGGAAAGACGACCCTGCGTCGATTCCGCTTCGGGCTAGGCTCAACTAGTGCCAGGCGATTTTCCCCGGCCGATCTGGTGCTCCACTCGCTGCGACCTACAATACTTACAGGGCTTGCGGAACTTAGCGTGGGGCTTTCATGAGAAGCCGGGTAACCGGTCGAAGCGGCAGTGTTTATGTGCGGCAGCGTGTTGACCAGTGCCCGAGTCAGCGAAGCAGGCTCGCGGGCGTTCGCAAATCGCTCCTGATTTCGCCCCGCTATGATCAACCCGGGCAGACCGCCACCTGCTGCACTTTCCGCTACACTGACAAAGACGGCATCCGCAAGTTGCTGAAGGGCCTGTAGCTCAACGGTTAGAGCAGGGGACTCATAATCCCTTGGTTCGGGGTTCGAATCCCTGCAGGCCCACCACATCCTCTTGATCCTGGCCAGGCGCGATAGCGAAGGGTCGATGGTCTTTGCATATATTCGGAGTTTAGAATATTCTCATCATATGCAGGAAGCTCTGCGAACCTATAAAGCCGGTGTCTTTCAGGCTCTTTCCCACCCCACCCGCATTGCCATCCTTGAGGTGCTGCGCGACAGGGAGCTCTCCGCGCGGACCATCCAGGAGACGCTCGGCGTGGAACAGGCGAACCTTTCCCAGCACCTGGCTATCTTGAGAAGCCGCCAGATTGTGGCGAATCGCAAGGACGGCAACCAGGTCTTCTATTCCATACGACACCCGGTGATCGTGGAGGTACTCGACGTGATGCGCCGGTACTTCCAGACCAACCTGACCGACGCGATTCAAATGCTCGAGGAACTGGAACGCGAGGTGTCTGCCCAGTGATTGGCGAGCTGTTCCTGAGCGGAATTGTTGTCTGGATTGCGGGCACGGTGGCCTGTCTCGCCCTCTGGCGCAAACCAGCGATCGCTCGACGGGTCGCCTGCGGCGCCGCACTCGCAGGTTCGCTTCTCGATCTGGCCGCTTCGTTCACCGCCATTTTCAGCGCGATCCCCGCCGAGATCGGCCTTCCCTTTGGCAACCCCGTGTTCACCTGGGCAATCCGCCTTGACCCGCTGTCAGCATATTTCAACGTGACGCTCGCGGCGCTGGCTGCCGCCGTTTCGCTGTATTCGTTCGGATACCTGCGGGAGATGGAGGGACGCAGAAATCTGGGCGCTTTTGGGTTCTTCTTCAACCTGCTGCTGGCAAGCCTGGCGCTGGTCTTTACCGCTTCGAACGCATTCTTCTTCCTCGTGATGTGGGAGGTGATGGCGCTGACCGCGTTCTGCCTGATCAGCTTCGAGCACGAAAAGGAGAAGACGCGCAATGCCGGCGTGCTCTTCTTTGTCATGTCTCATGCGGGCACCGGTTTGCTTCTGATCGCGTTCCTGCTCCTGGCATCCTCGAGCGGCAGCCTGGATTTCTCCAGCTTTCACCTGCTGGCTTCGCGTATGCCGCCGCTCGAGCAGGGCGCAGTTTTTTTGCTTTTCCTTTTCGGCTTCGGCGTGAAAGCGGGGATGGTCCCCGTTCACATCTGGCTTCCGGAAGCCCATCCGGTGTCGCCCAGCAACGTTTCGGCTCTGATGTCGGGCATTGTCATCAAGACTGGCATTTATGGCATGGCTAGGGTCTTCTTCGATTTCTACGGTCAGCCTCCGTTGTGGATGGGAACCTTGGTACTGGCGCTGGGCGTGGCGTCTGCTCTGATCGGAGTGCTCTATGCGCTGATGGACCACGACCTCAAGCGCCTGCTCGCCTGGCACAGCATCGAGAACATCGGGATCATCCTCATGGGCTTCGGCGCGGCGCTGATGTTTCGCTCGCTGGGGCAGGTGAATCTCGCCGCACTTGCGCTGATAGCAGCGCTGTATCACACATTCAACCATGCCATGTTCAAGGGGCTGTTGTTCCTGGGAGCTGGTTCCGTCGTGCAGGCAACGCACACGCGCAACATGGAGAAGATGGGCGGGCTGATTCGACGCATGCCGGTGACGGCCCTGTGCTTCCTGGTGGGAGCCGTGGCCATCTCCGGGTTGCCTCCGCTGAACGGATTCGTAAGCGAGTGGCTCACCTATCAGGCACTGCTGGCCGGCTTCGGCACCACCCAAAGCCTGACACGTTTGATGTTCCCCATTGCCGGTTCTCTGCTGGCGCTGACTGCGGCCCTGGCGGCGGCTTGTTTCGTCAAGGCATTTGCGATTCCGTTTCTTGCGCTCCCACGCAGCACCGAAGCTGCGGATGCGCAGGAATCCTCGCTTTCAATGCGCGCCGGGATGGCTGTCCTGGCGGTGGGATGCGTTGCGCTGGGTCTTGGCGCCACCTGGTTCGTCCGAGTGTTTGACCCCATCACGCAGCAAGCCCTTGGCATTCGCGCAAGTTCGGCGCTGGTGACGGCGGGGGGGCTTGCGCTCTCACCGGGAACCGCCCATGGCGGCACCATATCGACAGCCGGGATTGCACTGATCTTTTTGCTTGCCGGCGCGGCATTCGCGCTTCCGCTGTCCATGCGCTGGCGGAGTCGCAGCGTCAGCGGGCCGGTGTGGGATTGCGGCCTTCCGGGGTTGACCGCGGACAACGAATACACAGCTACTGCTTTTTCGAAACCGCTGCGCATGATCTTCTCCGCCCTCTATCGCCCACGCCGTGAGATCCAGGCGGAGTACGATGTGTCGCCTCATTACCCCAGCGCGATCCGTTTCGAGAGCGAGATCGAGCGCACTTTTGAAAAGCGCCTCTACGGACCGCTGCGGGATCGGATTATGGCCGCGGCAAACCGAATGAAGGGCATTCAGGCGGGCAGCATCAACATCTATCTCGCGTACATTTTCATCACACTGATCCTGCTCTTGCTGTTTGGAGTGCGCGGATGATGGCGAGGCTGATCGAGAACGTTGCGCAACTTCTTCTGCTGCTGGCGCTGGCGCCATTGGTGACGGGAGTCATTCGAACACTGAAGGCGCGGCTGCAAACACGGCGCGGCCCGGGCATCCTGCAACCGTACAGCGATCTCGCCAAACTCTTTCGCAAGGGCATGGTGATTCCAGAGACCGCGTCCTGGATCTTCATGGCAGCGCCGTGGGTAGTGTTCTTCAGCACGGTTTTGGCCGGACTGATGATCCCCATGGTTGCCGCCGAAGCGCCGCTCGGTTTGTTCGGCGGCGTGCTGGCTGTGATCTACCTGCTCGGCTTGGGACGCTTTTTCCTGGCGCTGAGCGGACTGGATACCGGCAGCTCCTTCGGCGGTCTCGGCAGCAGCCGCGAGATGACCATCTCGGCCTTGGCTGAACCGGCCATGATGCTGGCCATCTTCACCGTTGCGATTGGCGCCGGTTCCACTGGCCTCACCGAAATCGCAGGCTCTGCCATTGGACAGAACTGGCGTTTTCTTGCGCCGGCGCAGATGTTCGCATTCGCCGCGCTCGCGCTGGTGCTTATCGCTGAGACGGGGCGGATTCCGGTGGACAACCCGGACACACACCTTGAGCTCACCATGATCCACGAGGCCATGATCCTCGAGTATTCCGGCCCATACCTGGCCCTCGTTGAATGGGCGGCCTCCATCAAGCAGCTCGTTTTGATGACGCTATTGATCAACTGCTTCTGGCCCGTTGGCTTGCAGCCGAAATGGTTTGGTTTCGGTGCGTTGGTGGGAATCGGCTGGTTGCTGGCAAAGCTGCTGTTCCTGAGTTGTGCAATTGTTGTGCTCGAGACCGTCAACGCCAAGATGCGGCTCTTCCGGGTACCGGAATTGCTGGCGGTAGCCTTTACGTTGGGATCGCTTGCATTGGTCTCCACGTTCCTTTTCTGATGCTTATGAAACCTTTTCTCGATATGCAACTCGGCGATCGAATCGTCACCTTGATGGCGGCGCTGGTGCTGGTTCTACAGATCGCAATGGTGGCCCAGCGCTGGATCGTCGTACACATCCGCATCTTCGCGGCTCAATCATTCTTCCTGGCAATGATTGCCGCCACCATCGCCTGGTTCAATCATGCGCCGCATATCTACATCGCCGCCGCGCTGACAGTTGCGGTGAAGGTGATTCTGGTGCCCATCCTCTTTGAACGCCTTGTGGAACGCATGGAAATCCGCGAAGAGATCGAGCCGATTGTGAACGTGCCGATCTCCCTGGTGATTGCGGGCGGGCTGACCCTGGTGGGCTATGTTGTCGCGGAGTCGTTTTACCGGCCAGAGGAACCCGGCCTGGGCCATAACGCACTCGCCGTAGCCATCTCTCTTTTCCTGATTGGCTTCTTTAACATGATCAACCGCCGCAAGGCGCTCACGCAGGTGCTGGCGCTTCTTTCGCTGGAAAACGGACTGTTTCTCGCGGCCATCTCGCTGACCTATGGGATGCCGCTGATTGTGGAACTGGGTGTCTTCTTCGATGTGCTGGTGGCGGCGATGGTGCTGGGCATTCTGATCTACCGCATCCGTGAGACCTTCGAGTCGATGGATGTGAGCCGGTTGCGGAGGCTGCGTGGATAGCTTGCTGCTGGTCGCTCTATTGCTGGTCCCCGCTGCCGCCGCCGCCGCGTCGTTCTTTGCGCGCCGCCGCGCGGCAATGGAGGCGGCTAATGTGGCCGGGTTCGGTGCGGTCTTGCTGGTCGCGGTCACACTGGCCGCACGGGTGCTCGCCCGCGGCACGGTCTCGCTCGGAAACGGCTTCTTCTATGCCGATTCGCTCAGCGCGCTGGTGATTCTTCTCACCGCTTCAGTAGCGCTGGTTTGCTCCACGTACTCGATCGGCTACCTGCGCGACGACGAGCAAAGCGGAGCACTGGGCGATGACGAAAGCGGAAAAGAGCAGATGTCGCAGCTTCGCATGTACTACACGCTGACGCCGCTGCTCGTCTTCTCCATGCTGTTTATGGCCGTGGCCAACAACCTGGGTGTGATGTGGGCGGCGATGGAAGCTACCACATTGGCTTCGATCTTCCTGGTCACCTTCTATGGGAAGGTCACGTCGCTTGAAGCCGCCTGGAAATACGCCATCATCGGCGGTGTGGGTTTGTCGATGGCGCTTTTCGGTACGGTGGTGGCCTATTATGCGGGCCAACATCTCCCTGGTTCTCAGTCTGTGAGCGGATTGAACTGGTCTGTGCTCGCGCAGCACGCCGCGCAACTCGACAAGACGTCTATGCGGCTGGCCTTCGTGCTGATTTTGCTGGGCTATGGAACCAAGGCTGGGCTGGCGCCGATGCACACCTGGAAGCCGGACGCCTACAGCGAGGCTCCGGTACCCACAACCGCAATTCTTTCAACGGCGCTGCTGAACTGTGCCCTTTACTGCCTCATCCGTTTTTACATCCTAACCAGCCGCTGCCTCGGCCCGGAGTACCCCGGCCACCTGCTGCTTCTCTTCGGGCTGCTCTCCATGGGTATCTCCGTTCCGTTTGTGCTGGCACAGAGAAACCTTCGCCGCTTGCTGGCCTACTCCACCATCGATCATGCCGGCATCATGACCATCGCGCTGGGGCTCGGGGGGGCGATGGGCAGCCTGGGCCTCGTGCTTCACATGACCTTTCACACCATCGCCAAATCGCTTCTGTTCCTCTCCGCGGGCAATGTGTATCAGCATTTCAGAACCGACCTGTTCGCGAAGATGAAGGGCAGCGTACTTCGGGCCATGCCGCTCACAGGCGTGGTGCTTTTCATGGCTATGCTGGCGGTGATCGGCATGCCGCCGTTCAGCCTGTTTCAGAGCGAGTTTCTCATTGTGCGCGCGGCGTTCGATGGCGGCCATATCCTTACCGGCGTCCTTTTCGTCCTGTTTAGTACGGGCGTCTTCACGGGCATTCTGCTATACCTAGCTGGCATGACCCTCGGCCCGAGTGGCGAGACGGCACTGGCCGCGCGCCGTCCCTGGCGCGATGGTTCGATAGTCGCGGTGGCCGTGGCGCTGGTCGTCATCGGATTCTGGGTGCCCGCTCCATTGCTCGAACTGATTCGCGGAGCGGCACGGGTGGTGAGCGGACAATGAAAACCTTGGTGGAAGAACTTCGCGAGCGTTTCCCGGAGCAGGTTCGCTCTTCGGGAGAACCCGTCTCCGGTCAGGTGACGATTCTGTTGAGCGGTCCCGATGTCACTGGAATCGTGCGACACTTCCTTGACGAGTACCAGGCGAGACTTGTGACCGTTTTCGCAGAGGATCGGGTTAGCGCGGAAGGCGTCTTCTATAACTACTATGTTTTCGATCGGCCGGGCGACCCGAACTTGGTGATTTTGAAGGTGCCGATTCCCAAGGACAATCGCCTGTTCCCGTCACTGGCCGCGGAGTTGCCGGCCGTCAACTGGCAGGAACGAGAGATTCAGGATTGGTTCGGCCTTGAAGCCGCCGGGCATCCGAATCCACGGCGCGTGGCGCTCCACGATAACTGGCCTGATGTTCACCCGCTGCGCAAGGATTTTCCGCTGGACACCGTTCTCCCCCCGTTTGAGGGCGAGCAGCACGTCTACCGGCCTGCCTACGGAGAGGGAGTGTTCCAGATTCCGGTTGGCCCGGTTCATGCCGGCATCATCGAGCCCGGCCATTTCAACTTCGCCGTGGCCGGCGAGCCAATCCTCTACCTGCAGCTACGCATGTTTTACACGCACAAGGGAACCGAAAAGCTGTTCGAGAACCTTCCTATCCACCGCGCGGTTTTTCTGGCCGAAAGCGTTTCGGGCGATTCGGCTTTCTCCCACGGCACTGCTTTCTGCGAGGCGATTGAGCGGGCAGCGGAGATCGAGGTTCCGGCCCGGGCACAGTTCATGCGCACCATTCTGCTCGAAGTGGAGAGAATTGCGAATCACATCTCCGATGTTGGGGCTATCGCCAACGATGTGGGATTCGTGATTGCCAACGCCCATGCCGGCCGCGTGCGCGAGCTTATGCTGGGCTTGAGCGAGACTCTGACGGGAAGCCGCGTGCTGCGCGGAATGGTCGCCATCGGCGGCGTGCGCAGGGACTGGCAGCGAGCCCAGGTGGAAGCCATCGAAGACGCACTCAAGATTGTGGAGCGAGAGTTTCGCGATCTGGTGGCGATTGTTCATTCGTCCAATTCCACCCGCGAACGCCTGGAGCACACCGGAATCCTAAGCACTGAGAAGGCGAAAATGCTGGGAATCGTCGGCGTGGGCGGGCGCGCCTCCGGCGTCGATCTCGATGTCCGGCGCGATCACCCATACGACGCGTACCGCCATCTGTCCTTCAGGGTACCCATCTACCAGGCGGGAGATGTCAGGGCCCGTTTGCAGGTTCGCATCGATGAAGTGGGCGAGTCGATACAGATCATTCGCGCAGCGGCCGCCCATTTGCCCGACGGTTCGCACCGCGCTCCAGCTCAGCGCATTCCGCCGGACCGGTGCGCGATGAGCGCGGTGGAAGGATGGCGTGGCGAGATCGTTTACTGGGTTCGAACCGGTGACGGCGACCGACTCGAACGCTGCAAGGTGAAGGATCCATCCCTCAACAACTGGCCGGCCATTGTGGAAGCGATGGAGGGCAATATCGTTGCGGATTTTCCAGTGATCAACAAGAGCTTCAACTTGTCCTATTCGGGGACGGATCGGTAACGCGATGTTCAGGATCCTCCAAAAGACGTTCAGCGTTGGCGCCGCCACAGCAGACTATCCGCGCGTTGCGCCGCACTTGGCCGAGCAATTTCGTGGATGTCCGGAGTTTGAATTCGATATCTGGAGCGACGCACGACCTGCGGCCGAGGCCTGCCCCACCGGAGCCATTACCGTCTTCGACCGCGACCGAATGCGTAAGGTGACGGTGGATTATGGTCGCTGCATCTATTGCGGCGAATGCGAGCAGGCCACGGCCGATGGAGCAGTGCGCATGAGCCGGCGGTTCGAACTTGCGGCCGCTGATCGCCGCGACCTTGTGCTTACCGCCGAGTACAAGCTTCATCCCGATGGCCGCCACGCCCAGTTGCAATCGACATCGAGCGGCCCAGGCGCCGACGATACTCCCAGGCGCATCGCGGACGCAATCCAGAGCTTGCTCGGCCGGTCGCTGGCAATTCGCCAGGTGGATGCGGGCTCGTGCAACGGGTGTGAACAGGAGATCGCTGCGCTGAACAACCCGGTGCACGACATTTCGCGCTTCGGAATTCATTTCGTGGCCTCGCCGCGCCATGCGGACATGCTGCTGGTCACCGGCCCGGTCACCCGCAACATGGAACTGGCGTTGCGCAAGACCCTGGCCGCGACGCCCGCTCCGAAGATCGTGGTTGCCGTGGGTGCCTGCGGCATCAGCGGAGGCATCTTCGGGACGAACTACGCCTCGATGGGCGGAGTGGATGCAGTCATTCCCGTGGATGTCTACATCCCTGGCTGCCCGCCACGCCCGGAGGCACTGCTCCATGGCATCCTGCTGGCATTGGGCCGAGTGCGCCAGCGCAGGCTCTGAATTGCCAGTGATTTACACTCCAATGCATGGAGACAGGCCGCGCCAGCAAGACCGCCCTTCGCGTAGCCATTCGCCGCGCCGCGCACCAGATCATGGAGCAGCCGCGCATTCTGGACGACCCCATCGCGGTGCCGCTGCTGGGCCCCGGATTCGCCAGAGACATGGAGCGCGCTTCGCACAAAGTTGCGCGGGACTTTCGCGCCTTTATGGCGGCGCGCAGCCGTTACGCTGAAGACCGGCTCGCAGACGCCGTTGCTAAGGGAGTTGCGCAGTACGTGATCCTCGGCGCGGGCCTCGACACCTTCGCTTATCGCAATCCATTCCCGGTGCTGCGGGTCTTCGAGGTGGACTTTCCCGCCACGCAGGCGTGGAAGCGGGAGATGCTGGCCGAAGCCGCCATCGCTATGCCTGCCATTCTGACTTTTGTGCCGCTGGATTTTGAGCACAAGGCGCTGGGCGAGGGACTTGCCGATGCCGGTTTCGACGCCAGCTCACCCGCGTTCTTTGCCTGGCTGGGTGTCGTGCCTTATCTCACCCTCGATGCTTTTCGCGCCACGCTTGCCGCCATCGCCCAGTTGCCCGCCGCAACCGCCGTCAGCTTCGACTACGCGCTTGCGCCGGAGACGCTCAGCCCCGTCGGCCGCAAGGCCTTCGACGCGCTGGCCGGGCGCGTGGCCGCCGCCGGCGAGCCCTTCCAGCTCTTCTTCACGCCGGACACGTTGGAGCAGGAAATGCGCCGCGCCGGTTTTCATCGCTTCGAGCAGTTGGATTCAGATCATTTGAATGAGATTTACTTCAAGAACCGTGCCGACGGGCTCAAACTGTCCGCGGTGAAGCTGGGTATGTTGGTGACGGCCTGGGTTTGAGAGCTACCAACCAAAGGGAGACACATCAATGCTGAAGGTCAGGAATGCGCAAGAGGCGGATCGAGATCAACTGGCGCGGATGCGGCTGTTGCTCTGGCCTGACCACACGCCGGAAGAGCACCTGGAAGAGATCGACAGCCTGATGAGCACCGGGAAGAGCGGCACGCTTCCGGGAGTGATTCTTGTATCGGAGGACGATGGTGCGCTGACAGGCTTCCTCGAAGTAGGCCTGCGCTCCCACGCCGATGGCTGCGATACGGCGCGTCCTGTCGGATTTGTCGAGGGCTGGTTTGTTTTGGCGGCCTCCCGCGGCAGAGGCATCGGCAGGGAGTTGATGCGCGCGGCTGAGGTGTGGGCTCGCGTTCAGGGTTGTCTCGAACTCGCCTCCGACACGCCGGTTGACAACCATGCGTCGCAGCGGGCGCATGAAGCGCTTGGCTTCGAAGTTGCGGACCGTTGCGTTCACTTTCGCAAGGCGATTTGATCGTTGTCTACGCGCTGGCCGGGCGCTGGAGAATTTGAGACACTTTGATCAGGGCGAGGAGCTACTTGAAAAATGGTCGGCTATTCAAATGTGCACCTGTGGGCAACAGCAATATCAACCGATGTGCGCAATGACAGAAAGATCATTTTCCGTTACGCCAAGGTATTAAGTCCAACTTTTGATCGGGCATCTCAGCCAGTTCGGATCATCATCGCCTGGAAATACCAATCCGAGCGTGGTCAGCCAATAGCTGAGGAGCATCAACGGATGAACCTGTTGGAAGATGCTCTGGAGCCAGTTCTCGATCAAACCCGCTTTGCAACATTAGCACTCGTATCGACGGGTGAAGATTTGCGTGAATGGACCTATTATGCAAAGTCAGAAGATGAATTTATGGCCCGCCTCAATTTCGCGTTTGCTGGAATGCCTGCATTCCCCATTGAGATTCATACAGCACACGATCCGACGTGGGGCCTATATGAGCAATTTAAGGCCGGAGTCAAAGAAGTCGTGAATTAAGCGGCTCACGGGAACATTGAAACTGGTAGTTCTGCCTGTATCACCAGCAATCCGGAAGCTACTCAAGAACCGGTGCTGTTCAAATAGGATGTAGAAATGAACGAGACCTTCGACGCTCAACATTATCCGGCCTTGCTGAAGGATGACGCTGGACTGATGAGTGAAATTATGGAACTCTTAACCGTCCGAGCTGTTGGTGATCCTTACAGCGAAGACGGTAGTTTTGCGGCAACTCTCGAATCACTTCCGTCTGGGCTAAGGGCCATGGCAGCGACGCACTGGCTGGACATAAGCCTAACGCTAGACAGTATTACGTGGCACTTCGGCAACTTCGGTGAGCCACATCTGGTTGCGCAGACCAAAGCCGGACTTTACGAACTGGGCCTGAATGATCTCGCGCTGTGCTTTCGTGAGGCTAAGGAACTGATGCTCCCCTTCTGGCCCAACGGACAGAAGCCGACGGCGATCCGGATGAGATTCTAGCGCGGAAGGGTCTGTCGGCAGTAGCTGACGAACTTAACCGGCGATCATGGGACATGGACGACCTTGGGCCAGGCAAGTCTCTCATCTATGACGCTTGGATAAGGTACACGCGCCAAAATCCGGAAAAGGTCTTCGGCAGGTAGTGAGTTTTGGGTGGTTGATCGGCAAACCGGAAACTACGCCGCGACCGTTCGGGTCCGGCATGGCTGCGCGTTAAGATGAGTCATGCGCCGGTTCGCTCTTGCCTCGATCGTCTTCGCCCTGCTGTCGCTCTCCGGATGCGGCTACCACTCTCTGGGCGCGGCCACACACCTGCCGCCCGATGCGCATACGCTGAGTGTGCCGGTCTTTGCGACGCGCACCGAGGCCTATCACACAGAGACGGCGATGACCGATGCGGTGATCCGCGAGTTTGCCGCGCGCACGCGATTCCGGGTTACGCCGAGCGAAGGCGGTGATCCCGACGCGGTGCTGCATGGGACGATTCTCAAGGAGTACGTGGCTCCGCTGACCTACAACTCCTCGACGCAGCAGTCCTCCAGCTTCCTCATCACCATGGTGGTTTCGGTTACGCTCAATAGCCGCGACGGCAAGGTTCTTTACGAGAACAAGAACTACGTCTTCCGCCAGCAGTACCAGTCCACCACCGATCTGCCCACCTTCTTGCAGGAGAACCCGGCGGCCGTCGAGCGGCTCAGCCGCGAGTTCGCGCGGCAGTTGGTGGCCGATGTGCTGGAAGGGTTTTAGATTCCCAGGGTCGTGGGTCGCCAGCAGTTGACGGTGCAGGTTTTGGTCACCTTTTCCTCATGAGATTGGATTCGGCACGCCGGGGAAGGTATTCTGGAGGCGCATGATCCTTACATCCATCTGCCGCGAACGGGCTCCTCGGAGAATCGTCCGTTGAGCGCCTCGCGCTGGGGCGCGGGATTCGCCGCAGTGGGCCGCTTTGTGGCAGAGATTGAGGCTGCCGCTGCCGGCAAGGGGCCGCTGCGGCCAGGCTACGTGCTGGCCGGCGACGAGGTTTTCCTGCTGGACCGCTGCCGCAGGGCCGTCCTCAAGGGCTTCGTGCCCGAGGATTTGCGCGATTATTGCCTGTCGGAACTCGACCTGGCAGGGACTTCGATCTTCGAGGTGCTGGACCGTGCGCAGACGCCTTCGCTGATGGCGCCGTTCCAGGTGATCTTTGTCCGCAATGTGAAGCAGCTTTATACGCGCGGCGCCAAGAAGGATGAGTTTGCGGCGCTGGATCGCTATTTCCGCTCGCCCAACCCACAGGCGCTACTGGTTTTTGTGGCCGACTTCCTGCGCATTCCCTCCGACGCGCGGCGCATGGAGATGGACGACAAGAACCGTTTCGAGCGGCTTACCGAGACTCTGGGCCAGCACTGCGGCATGGTGGAACTGGCCCGCGTGAACGAGGACGACGCCATGCGCTGGACGACGACCACCGCGCAGGAGGGCGGCGCGCGCATGGACCCCGACGCGGCCCGCCAACTGGTGGACGCTCTGGGTGCGGATATGATGCTCATCTCCTCGGAGCTGGAAAAGCTGCTGCTCTACACTCTTGGGCGCGGACGCATCACCCTGGGCGACGTAGAGACGATGGTGCTGGCTGCCAAGCAGCGCTCGCTGTACGAACTGACCGACGCCATCAGCGCCCGCGACCGGGTGCGCGCGCTGGCACTGCTCCATGGCCTGCTGAACAGCTCGGACGCCGGCGAGGACGCGGCCATTGGCCATCTCTATATGCTGGCGCGCACCTTCCGCCAGATGCTGGTGATTCTGGAGAAGAACGTGCGCGACTCGCGCGCCATCTGGCAGGCGCTGTGGCAGGGCTTCCGCATGCCTCCATTTGCTGCCGACGATCTCATCCGCCAGGCAAGGCGCTACAAGAGCCGCCGCGAGCTGACGCGAGCCTTGCGGCTTGTGGCCCGCGCCGATCTGGAACTGCGTTCGTCCCCGCCGGACAAGCGGCTGGTGCTGGAGCGGTTGGTCTATGACCTGGCCTCGGAGCCGAAGCCTGCCTCGTCGCTCTTTGCAACCAGCCAGCTTTCCTTCGAGGTGTAAGGCCGCCGACCCGCAACCGAGCCGGGCTTGGCCTATTCTGGATAGGCCGATGCGCTGGCTACGCCTTTACCGTTCCCATCGGTGAGATCAGCAAAAAGGTCACGCTTTCCGCGGTGCTGCGCTTGTGCAGTGTTCCGCGGGGAATCACAAGCATGTCGCCCTTCTTGAGGGTGAGAGTGGTCGCTCCCGTCGAGGCAGGCGCGAGCCACTCCCCCGGCTTGGTATTCCGCCCGTCTTTCGGCGTTCCGCCTACCTCGTAGACCGTCGATCCTTCGAGTATCTGCACCACATGGTCGCGGCCCTCATGCCACTCGAACTCTTTGGCGCTCTTGGCCCTCTCCGTTGTCATAACAACCGTGCAAGGCATGGTCTTTGCTTCAACCAGGTTGTTATTTCCCGGCGTAGACTGCAAAGCCTTGACGTCGTCCTGAAGGCTTTGCGCACTAAACAGTTGAAACGTGCCTGAAGCGGCCGGCGCAGCGCTCTGGCCGGCGGCAATCGAGGCAAACAGTGAGGTATCCGCGAGCGCAAGACCTGCCACGGCGGCAACTGGGGCCGCGCGTAAGAAACTGCGCCGGCCGGGATTCTTGATTGTGATGCTTTCCATTGCTTTGCTCCCACAAAAGTAAATCATCAAATGCCGCATCCTGTCAGCTTTGGGCGCCAGTATGGCTGGTCATGCGGAGACCCGCTCATTCCGGCTCTTCAGGCTTCGGGTTGGCGCAGCCACTCAGCCAGCAGCGCAGCCACCTTGCGCGGTTGCTCATAGGCGGCAAAGTGTCCCGCGTCAGGCAGCAGGTGGAACTCGCATCCGCCCGGCGCAGAATTGAAGGCTTGCATATCCGCCGGAGTCACCGCGGAATCCTCGCCCCCAGCGATCGCCAGCACCGGCACATTGATGGTAGCCACTGTGGGCACGGAGTCAGGCCGGGTTGCCAAGCCCGCCTGCACAGCGACCGCGGCCTCAACCGTCAGCGTCATGCGCGCCCGCAACTCGGCCACAATCTCAGGACGGCGCTCACGAGCCGTAGCTCCGATCAGGCTCTGGGCCATTCCGTAGAACAGAGACTGCGTACCCTCGGCTCTGACTTGCGCAATGTTGTTGGCGCGTTTTTGAAGATTAGCCTCGGCATCCGGCTGCGGCTTGGAGCAGACAAAGGCCAGCCCTTGCATCCGCTGCGGCGCCTGACCCCACAACTCCAGCAGCACATAACCGCCGATCGAGCAGCCGGCAAAGACTGCCTCCGGTACTTCGAGATGATCGAGGAGAGCAAGAATATCGGAGGCAAGTTGAGCGATGGTCAGCACCGGCGCGTCGGGAACAAGCTCGAAGCTTCCAACCGGCAGATTCGTGCCCAACTCCGAACAGCCGTGTCCTCGAAAGTCGGGAACGATGGCGCGCACGCCGGCCAAATCTTCGATCAGCGGACGCCAGTAATCGCGATCAAGCGGTGTGGGATGCAGGAAAACTACTGGAAGGCCAGCCCCGGTATCCCGAAAGCCCAGCTTCGCTCCGTCCGATTCGTAAATGCCGTTCATATACCCAGAGGATACTCCTCGGGGGGAATCCCAACCCAGCAGGCCAGGTAAGCCACAAAGACCAATCCGCCGGAGAAGAAGAACCCGATCACCGTGAAAACGCGGACCAGTGCCACATCCCAGTTATAGGCCTGCGCCAGTGCCAGGCAGACACCTGCGATCCGGCGCCCCATTAGCGGCCGAACCAGCGGCCGTCCGGGCATAACCGGCGCAATCGGGATCGCCGCGCCGCAGCTCGAGCAGAATCGCGCAGTCTGCGGCAACCCAGTCCCGCAGCCACTGCAAAAGACAGCCATAATCGATCCCTCCCCTCCAGAAAGCAGACTCCCCCGAAGATACGGAGACAAGGCAGTTGCGGTTCCATAGTTAGGGGACGTGAGCTCGAATTGCCGCCGCAGCCAGCCCTCTTCAGGTCGCGCCAGAGAAGGCTCCCGTTTTCGTTTGGGCAGGAGAGGGCGGATTGTCGATCACTCGAAAACCCCTTACCTGAGTGCTGCGGGGAACGTGCCAGTTCACGCGGGTTGCGCGAGCAGGATGATGAGTTCCATTTGCGGGTTGAGCAGGTCGGCCGGGGCGTAGACGGCGAAGTTGCGGGCGCGTTGCACCGACTCCCATATGGGACCGGCCGCCTCGATGGCGAAGTACTTGTGGCGCAGCTTGACCGGAATCGACCGGGGCGGCGTGGCTACATATTGGAGGCGCAAGCCGGGCAAGGCGTTGCGGATGAGGGTCTCAAGTTGGGTGGCCGAGCAGGCTTTGAGCAGCTGTGGCGTGCGTTCGATCAGCTCCGCATCGCGAATATCGGCCGAGATGGCCAGGTAGAAGCGGGAGCCTTCGAAGTAAGCGTCCTTGTCGATCGAGGTTGCGTAGATGGTATCCCTGACCATCTTCAGGGGGAGCGCGACGAAGTTACTGGGGACCACCGTCTCAAGCATGACGCGAATGAGGCGGTCCAGTTCCCCGAAACAGGAGCCGAGCTGCTCGTGGTCATAGGCGGGCAGGTCTCTGGGGGCGATCTTGCTGGAGAAGGCGGTCAACGCTCCGCCCAGATCGGAAAACTCATTGAAGAGAAGCTCGGGCTGAATATTGCTCGATTCCAGAAAGTGGCGGAGCACGGGGAGGTGGCTGTTGATGGTGTAGAGCAGCCAGAAATTGGCAACGTCGGAGGCAGTAAAGTCGGCCAGAGACTGATTCTTCTGGCGGCGGCTACCGGAAAGCTGACTGCTGCGCGCAACCAGCAACTCGACCATGTTGCTGAGAATGCGCTTCAAAGAGGGGTGGGCGTGTATGTCAATAAGGGGTGGAATATAGGCGGGGTCGACCTGGTAGATGCCGGTTTCAGAGCGCAGAATCCTCATGCAGGCAAGCACGACAGACCCTTCGCGATTTTCCCCTTCGGCGAGGATCTGAAGGTTCTTGCGCGCCACCTGGACAGGCTTCTCACCGCTGCCGGTATTCTCGTCGCGAACCATCAGCAGTTGGGACAAAAAGCGTGTGCTGACTCGGCCTCGATCCACCGATACGTTCATCCCCCCTTGCAGGTACTCGGGCACGGCAAGGTAAAAGATGCAGCTTTGGCGTCCATCCAGGAAGCATTCATCGAGCAACCTGGCCGGCGGCGGGTACTCGGAGGCCGGAATGTCCAGAGGCATGGCATCGGGGAAGATTCCGGAGGCCCGTGTGATCGCCAGCCTTCCCTCGGAGAGAGCTTTGGTATCGATCTGAATCTCGCGAAAGCCCCAGGAGCGGGCATTGAGCGAGTCCAGATAGAATCGGGCGCTGTCTTCGACAAAGCGCTCCTGCGCCTGCAGGTGTTGCGGCGAGAGAAAGGTGCCTTTGGACCATATGACGGGTTGAAGCTGTCGCATCTGCTGAGCAACCTCGGCTGAAATGTGATGTTACCGGTTGAGTCGAGCGAATGTCCAAGTCAAAGCCTGCCTGCCGATCCTCACGGGGAGATTGACGAAGTGGAAATCTGCTGCGCTGACCCCCAAAGGAAGCGAATGAAAAGAAAAGGATCGCCAGTTTTGACAACCCCATCGTCGCACAGGACCGCAGAGGGCCGCGAAATTATTTTTCGCAACATCTCTTTTTTGCTCGGGTTAGGTTAATATGAGGCTGTCAAAGATTCCTCTGGACAGCAAACCCCCTCTTGTGGTTTCTTTGGATGCATCGGTTCTACCCCGCAATTCCCCGCATTTCAGGAGCAATATGGCCAGAGAGAGTACCCAGCAGAAACTGAGTCGCGTCCGGGCGCCCCGGGTGCAGATTACTTACGACGTTGAGGTTGGAAACGCCATCGAAATGAAGGAATTACCCTTCGTGATGGGGGTATTGGGCGACCTGACCGGCCAGCCCGAGAAACCGCTTGCAGCCTTGAAGGATCGCAAGTTTGTTGAGATCAACCCAGACAACTTCGACAGCGTGCTCAAGGGCATGTCGCCCCACCTGAAGTTCTCCGTAGCCAACAAGCTGAGTTCCGACCCCAGGGCGGGTCAGGTAGCTGTCGATTTGAACTTTGAAAAGTTCGAGGATTTCTCGCCTGCGAATGTAGCCTCGCAGGTAGGCCCAATCAAAGACTTACTGGACCTGCGGACAAGATTGTCCAATCTGCGCGGAAGCCTGCAGGGCAACGATCAGCTCGATCAAGCGCTCTTCGACGCGGTTTCAAAGACGGAAGAACTGAACAAGTTGAAGGCCGAGATTGGGGCAGAAGGGGACAAACATGAGTAGCTCGGCGAACCCGCTGGCGGCACAGGCCGTCGAAACACAGACTACTGCTGAGGTGTCGCTGCTGGATCAGATTGTCTCTCAGGGACGGTTTGGCCAGGACACCATCGCACAGGAACGCGGCAAGGACATGGTGAAGGAGTTTGTGAACCAGGTTCTTGAAGGGAAGATGACGCTCAGCCGCGATGCCGAAGCGACGATCGGTGCGCGCATTGCCGACATCGACCGCCTGATTTCGCTGCAACTGAACGAGGTTTTGCATCATCCCGCGTTTCAGAAACTGGAAGCTACGTGGCGCGGCATCAAGCACCTGCTTGACCAGAGCGAAACCAACGATATGCTCAAGATCAAGCTGCTCAATGTCTCGAAGAAGGATCTTCTGAGAGATCTGCAGCGTGCCCCTGAGTTCGATCAAAGCGCCTTCTTCAAGAAGGTGTATGAAGAGGAGTTCGGTGTATTCGGCGGCGCTCCTTTCGCGGCGCTGGTGGGCGACTATGAGTTCGGCCGCGGCGGCGAAGATATCGAATTGCTTGAAAAGGTGTCTCAGGTTGCGTCCGCTGCCCATGCGCCGTTCCTTTCCGCCGCTGCGCCAGAGATGATCAACCTGAGCGACTACGCGCAGTTGACGGGCATCCGGGATGTTTCGAAGGTCTTCGACAGTACCGAATATGCCAAGTGGAAATCTTTCCGCGCTTCGGACGATTCCCGCTATGTGGCTCTTACCCTGCCTCACGTTCTGATGCGCGAACCTTACGGCCAGGAAACCAGGCCAATCGACGAGTTCGCATACGAGGAGGGAGTCGACGGCAAGGACCACACGAAATATCTGTGGGGCAACGCCGCGTATGCCCTCGGGGCGCGGTTGACGCAGTCCTTTGCGAAGTTTGGCTGGTGCGCGTCGATTCGCGGCGTTGAGAACGGCGGCCTTGTGGAAGGAATGGCCACTCACAACTTCCGCACCGACGACGGCGACGTGGCATTGAAGTGCCCCACGGAGGTCAGTATTACCGACCGCCGCGAAAAGGAACTCGCTGACCAGGGTTTTGTGCCGCTGGTGCATTGCAAGGGTACGGACTATGCCGCCTTTTTCAGCGTGCAAACGGCCAACAAGCCCAAGGTATACGACAAGCCGGAGGCCAATGCCAACGCAAGGCTGTCGGCCCAATTGCCGTACATGCTGGCCATGTCGCGTTTCGCGCATTACCTGAAAGCCATGATGCGCGACAAGCTGGGCAGCACGATGAGCCGCTCACAGGCCGAGCTTTTCCTGAATCAGTGGATAGCGAATTATGTGATTGCGGACGACAATGCGTCGGCCTCGGCAAAGTCTGAAAGGCCCTTGCGCGAAGCTCGCATTGAGGTCATGGAAGTAGCGGGAAAACCTGGAGCGCTGCGCGCCGTGGCTTTCCTTCGCCCCCACTTCCAGTTGGATGAGCTCACAGTGTCTCTGAGGCTTGTAGCGGATCTTCCCCAGCCGGCTGGCAAATAGATCGGCTTCCTGTCTCTTGAACCCTCAATCCCCAACCGGCCTGCACACCAGGACGAATACGAAAGGATTCTCTCATGGCAGTTGATTTCTATTTGAAACTCGATGGCATTACTGGTGAGTCGGTCGCCGACGGCCACAAGGATGAGATCCAGCTCCTGTCCTTCAGTTGGGGCGGCCACCAGATCAGTTCGGTTGCGGGAACGGGCGGTTCGGGCGCAGGCAAAGTCGATCTGGCCGACCTTAACATCATGAAGCACCTCGACAAGGCAACCACGCCTCTCTTCAAATCCCTGGTCAGCGGGACGCATATCAAAACCGGAGTTCTCACCGCTGTGAAGACCGGCGCGGGCGCCGGCGGCAAGCCGTTCCTCACCATTTCCTTGAAGGAGCTCTTCGTCACCTCCCTTCAAATCAGTGCATCGAGCGAGATCCCGACCGAGAGCGTCTCCTTCAGCTACAACGAGGTCAAGCACGAATACAGCACGCAGAATGAGCAGGGTATTCTTACCACGACCGGATCAACTTCCTACAACACGAAGTCCAATACTGTTTCCTAAGGGACAATGACACCACTTGCGCTTTACCGCGAAGGGAAACTGCGGGAAGCCATCAAGGCGCTTGGCGAAGAGTTGAGGTCCAACCCACTCGACGCCAAGCGCCGCACGTTCCTGTTCGAGCTTCTGTTGTTTGCCGGCGAGTATGACCGGGCAGAGAAGCAGCTGGATCTTCTGGCGGGAGCGAATGCCGGGGCTGCTGCGGGGACTCTACTTTACAGGAGTGCGCTCCATGCGGAGCGCACCAGGCAAGCCATGTTCACCAACAGCGAGACACCTCCCTTGGTTGAAGGGGCCGTACACGGTGGTGTGTGGAACGGAACTCCTTTCAGCGAGTTCAGCGATCCGGACCCCCGCATCGGGGCAAATCTCGAGGTGTTCCTGGCTGGAAGTTATACCTGGATTCCAATCCATTATCTCCGGAAGCTCGTGATTGAGCCTCCTGCCAATCTGCGCGATCTGATCTGGGCGCAAGCGAGAGTGGAAACGAGCGCCGACTTTCGCCTCCAGGAGCTTGGCGAAGTTCTTCTTCCTGTTCTTTGTCCCCTCTCTTCGCGCCATGCGGATGAAGTTGTTCACCTGGGCCGTGAATCGGCCTGGGAGCCGGACGATGTTCACGGTGAAATTCCGTACGGCGCAAAGACGATGCTCATCGATGGGGTCGAAGTGCCATTGCTGAATATTCGCAGCGTGGAGTGGCACGCACCGGAGAAGGAGTCTCAAGATGCCTCTGCGTGAGGATTTGCTTACGCCGATTGCAGGAGAGAATCCATCGGGCGCGGACCTCTACTATGACAAGGTCTTCGATCAGATCAAGGAAGCGCGCAAGGAAGATGAGGACGATCTGCCCGAGGGGGCCTGGGGCCGAGCCCAGAAGAAGAAGGCGGATCATCGCGCCGTCATTAAGCTGGCCGGCGAGGCGCTCGCAACCAAGAGCAAGGATCTTCGCCTGGCCTCATGGCTTGCGGAATCGCAACTAAGGGTTGAAGGCTTTCAGGTTCTGACGCCCAGTATCGAACTCCTCCGTGCGATTCAAGAGACATTCTGGCCCACGCTCTATCCCTTGATTGAGGAAGGTGGAGACGTTGAATTGCGGGCGCTCGCAGTGGAGGCGGCAGCAAGGCAGATTGTTATTGCCTTGCGCAAAATTCCGCTGACCCGCAGCGGTTTCAGCTTCGAGAGCTATTTGGAGTCTCGCGCAGTCGGCTATGAAAAAGATGCAACGACGAGCGCAAAGCAGGAAGCACGCGCCGATGCGATCAATCACGGTAAGGTGAGCGCCGAGGATTTCGACCACGCTTTTGCGATAAGTCCAAAGAGCCTCTTCGCTGAAGCGGACGCTGCGCTGCGAGACGCGCTGCTGGCGACTGAGCAGCTCGACGAATATCAAAAAGAAGCATACGGCGACAACTCTCCCAATCTGCTCAAGCTGCGGGAGTCGCTCGAAGAAGTTCATCAAATTGTGGAATCGCTGCTGAACGAGCGGCGCAAGACAGAGCCCGATCCGGTGCCGGTGGCCGTTGCGGCGCCGCCGGAACCAGGCAGCGAATCCCCCGTTGAGGGCCAGTCGGCTTTGGCAGCGGCTGGAGAGCCGTCAGGGGACTCGTTTCCGCGGAGAGCTGCCGCGGCAGGGCCATTGAGCGGAGTGGCCGACGCGTACGCGCTTGTTGTTGAGAGTGCGGAGTTCTTGTTTGAGAAAGATCCCAAGTCTCCCGTGCCGTATCTTGTCTGTGCCGGTTTGCGCCTCGGAGAAACACGGATGCAGGGCGCTTCGCCGGCTATGGGCTTTGCGGTTGGGCCAAGTTCGGCAATAAGGCAATCTCTTCGGGCGCTTGCCGCGAGGGGAGCATGGCACGAATTGCTTCGCGCATCGCTGCCGATTCTGGCTAGCGAATGTTCAAGGGCATGGCTTGACCTGCATCGCTATATCTGGCGAGCCGGGCAGGAGACCGGAGCGGAAGCTATATCGGCGGCCGTGGTCGGTACTGTGAAGAGTCTGCTCATCGTCCGGCCCGAGTTGCGGCACTGGACCCTTGAAGACGACACTGGCGCAGCGAACCCTGAGACGCAGCAGTGGCTGGATGCAACCGTTCTGCAATAATCTCTGAATCGCTATAGCAACGATTGCGGGAGGGTAGGTTGGCCAGAACCAAGTCGGAAGTTCCGATCACGCAGTCGTTGATCGATCGGCTGGTCAATCGGGAGCCATGGCCGGAGACCCGCACCGCATCGATCAACATGTATCGCGAATCGCTCAAGCGGGATGTGGAATGGCTGTTGAATACGAGGCAGCCCGTCATTCCGGAGTTGGAGTCCTATCCAGCCACTGCCGCGTCGGTGCTGAATTACGGACTGCCGGACATTCACAGTTTCGATGGCTCGGCGGGCAAGGAACAGAACGCACTGACAGTCGCGTTGGAGAAGTGCATTCGCACATTTGAGCCGAGGATCACGCAGCCTCGCGTTTTTTTGACACGGACAGACTTGCTGAGCCGGAGTCTGAGGTTTCATATCGAGGGTCAGGTCACATACGAGAATATGGACGAAGAGATCAAGTTCGACACGGTGCTGGAGTTGATCAGCGGCTCGTACGAGGTAAAGTAGCCACATGCGTGAGGAACTTCTGGAGTACTATGAGCGCGAACTGACCTATCTGCGCCAGATGGGCGGCGAGTTTGCGCGCAAGTATCCAAAGGTTGCTGGGCGGCTTTTGCTCGACCCTGATCGCTGCGACGACCCGCATGTGAATCGCCTGCTGGAAGGCTTCGCACTGCTCGCCGCCCGTGTGCATCGACGCATCGATGACGACTTTCCCGAGATCAGTGACGCCTTGATCAGGATTATCCATCCTGGCTATCTCCGCCCCATTCCCTCGATGACCATTGTGGAGTGCCAGCCGGACCCGGCCCAAGGGAAAAAGACAGCGGGCTTGCGCATTCCCAGAGGAACGCCGCTGGTGACCAAGGCGACGGTCGATGGGCTGCCTTGTCGCTTTCGTACCGCATACAACGTGGAGATCTGGCCGTTTTCGGTAGCGACTGCGGAGTGGCGCCAGCCGGAACGAATGCAGCGGCCGCCTCGCGCCTCCACCGGAGTTCAAGCGGTAGCCGCTGTTCGTTTGCGGCTTCGCTGTCAGCAGGACGTTCTTTTTTCCAGGCTTCCTCTTTCGCGCCTGCGCTTTCATCTGGCCGGGGATGCAAGCGTGGTCTATTCGCTGTATGAGCTTCTCAGCGAGAACTGCATCGAGATTCAGCTTCGCGATCCCAAGGATGAAAAGAGGTTGATCACCCTGGAACCCGAGCGGCTGCGCATGGTGGGGTTCGATGCTGATGAAAGCCTGCTGCCCTTTGAACGGCGCTCGATGGACGGGCATCGGCTTCTCCAGGAGTACTTCGCCCTCCCCGAGAAGTTTCTGTTTTTCGATCTCGAAGGCCTGGAGCCCTTGGCGCAGGGCGGCTTTGGCGAAGAGGCCGAGATCGTATTTCTGTTTTCGAGCTTCGAGCGCGCCGAGCGGCAACAGGTTCTGGAACTTGGCGTGAACGAGCGTACCTTCCGGCTCAGTTGCACGCCGGCCATCAATCTTTTCCCGCAGAGCGCCGAGCCGATCCTTCTGAGTCAGACGCGCCACGATTACACCGTGATCCCGGATAACCGCCATGCAGAGGTGATGGAGATATTCAGCATTGAAGAAGTGACCGCGACCAATCCGCGTTTGCGGCAATCGGTGGTGCTGGAGCCCATGCATGCGTACCGGCATCAGACGCGCAACCGGGAGAATCTGGCCTTCTGGACGGTATCTCGCCGCTTGAATGAGTTCGGCGAGCGGGAACCATCGACTGTAACCATCTCAGTGGTCGACCTGACGGGCAACTTCACTGACCCCGAAGCGGATGTACTGATGGTTCGAGCCCTTTGCACCAATTTCGATCTGCCCTCCCGCTTCCACTTTGGAGCCGAGGCCGGCGACTTTGAAGCGGTCGGGTATGCAGCGGCCAAGACTGTGATTGGATTGCGACGCCCCACGGCGAGCGTGAATCCGCCCGGTGGGGAGGGACACTTGTGGCGGTTGATTTCGCTGCTCTCTCTGAACTACCTGTCTCTCAACGAAGAGGGGCGCACCGCGATGCAGGAGATTCTCCGGTTGCATAACTTGACCGACTCGACGGCCAGCGACAACCAGGTGGGCTCGATCTTGAAGATGAATTCCTCGCCCAATTTTGCGCTCGTTGACTCGGCTTATGGTCTTATTCCCGCGCGCGGAACCCAGGTGGAGATGGAGTTCGACGAACAGCAATTTGCCGGAAGCGGACTCTATCTGTTTGCCGCCGTCCTCGATCGATTTCTTGCTAGCTACGCTGCAATGAATAGCTTTTCGCAACTCACTGCGCGGAGTACTCTACGAAAGGAGGCGCTGGGAAAATGGCCGCCGAGAGCTGGGACTCAAGCCCTGCTGTAACCGGGCAGGTAGCGACAAGCGACGAAAAACCCGAGTTGGCCAATCTTCGCAAGATGCTCGACGAAGAGCCTTTCAGGGTGCATTTCTTTCAGGCTGTGCGCTTGCTCCAGAAGATGGAGCACGACCTGAAGCCGGTCGGGTATTTCATCACTCCCCAGGGAGAGACGATCCGGTTCTCATCGAGGACGTCGCTTTCGTTTCCGCCAAGTGAGATTCATGACTTGCAGCGCGCGGAGAACGGCCAGACGAGCATGACCGTCGAGTTCATGGGACTTTGCGCCGCGATCTCGGTGATGCCGGCGCCCTATACGGAGTTTCTGCTGGCGCGAATCAAGCAGAAAGACTATGCGATGGAAGACTTTCTCAATATCTTCAACCATCGCATGATTTCATTCTTTTACAGAGGCTGGGAGAAGTATCGTTTCTTCATCGAGTACGAGCGAACCGGAGAGGATCGGCTTTCCGCGCGCCTGCTCGATCTGTTGGGGCTTGGCACGGGGGGTTTGCGCGGGCGTGGTGGAATTCCGGATGACGCGTATCTGAACTACGTCGCTCTGCTGGCGCGCCATGTGCGTTCAGCCGCCTCGCTCCAGCAGATTCTGGAGGACTACTTCGGAGTGGATGTGCATATCCAGCAGTTTGCCGGGGCATGGCGCAAACTGAGCGCCGAGAATCAGACCTGCTTCTCCGGATTTGGCGGGCCGAGCGAGCGTCTTGGTGTGGGAGTCGTCGCTGGAGACGAGGTTTGGGATCATCACGGACGGATTCGCATTGCGCTTGGTCCGATGCGTTTCGAGCAGTATCTGAAGTTCCTGCCGGGGCAGGAAGCCTATTGCGAATTAGTCGCGTGGTTGAAGTTTTACTCCAATGGGAGTTATGAAACGGAAGTGCAACTGGTCTTAGCGCGTGAGGACGCACCGGCCTGCGAGTTAGGGTCGGGCGGTGCCATGCGTCCGCAGTTGGGGTTGGTAAGCTGGCTGAAAACCAGGCCGCTCAATCGCGATCCAGCCGATGCGACTTATCTGGTGCAATAAGAAGATTTTCGAGACCGAGGAGAGGGAAGCCAATGAGCACAAACCTGAAGGCACTTATCGACAAGTTGAACGATACGACGCGGCGGGCACTGGAAGCTGCGGCCGGCTTGTGCGTCGCGCGCACGCACTATGACATTGAGATCGAACACTATCTGATGAAGGTGCTCGATGGCAGTGACAACGACATTGCCGCGATCCTCAAGCACTTCGGCGTCGATCGTTCCCGGTTGACCAGAGAACTGGAGCGCAGCCTGGATGCTTTGAAGAGCGGCAATGCGCGCTCACCATCATTCAGCCCTACCGTGGTCAAGATGCTTTCAGAATCGTGGACAGTGGCCAGCATCGACTTCAACGCAGGCAATATCCGCACCGGCTTCACGCTGCTTGCGCTCCTCGGCCACGACGAGCTTTCGCGCATTGTAAAGAGCATCAGCAAGGAGTTGCAGCTCATCAATGCCGAGGGCTTGCGGAGCTCCTTCTACGACATTGTGGCTAAGTCCACTGAGACGCAGACCAGCCTGGCTGCGGCGGCTGAAGGGATGGAGGAGCGCGCTGGCGCGCCGGACGGTGCTCCTTCACCCTCTGGTGGCAAGACGCCGCATCTTGATCAATACACGGTGAACCTGACTGCGAACGCCAAGGCCGGCAAGATCGACCCGGTGCTGGGGCGCGACCACGAAATTCGCCAGATGATCGACATTCTCATGCGCCGCCGCCAGAACAATCCGATTCTCACCGGAGAAGCTGGCGTGGGCAAGACTGCCGTGGTCGAGGGTTTTGCCAATCGCGTGGTCAGCGGCGACGTGCCCCCGGCTTTGCAGGGAGTGCATATTCACAGCCTCGATCTGGCCCTGTTGCAGGCCGGCGCGGGCGTCAAGGGAGAGTTTGAAAATCGCTTGAAGGGGCTGATCAACGAAGTGAAGTCTTCGACCGAAAAGATCATCCTTTTCATCGATGAAGCGCACACCATGATCGGCGCGGGCGGACAGGCGGGACAGAACGACGCTGCCAATCTGCTCAAGCCTGCGCTGGCACGCGGAGAACTGCGCACCATCGCCGCCACCACATGGTCCGAGTACAAGAAGTATTTCGAGAAGGATCCGGCTCTGGCAAGAAGGTTTCAGGTAGTCAAGGTTGAAGAGCCGACGGAAGACGTTGCCTGCACCATGCTGCGCGGCATCAAGGCGTCGCTAGAGAAACACCACAACCTGCGCATCCTCGACGAGGCGGTTACTGCAACAGTCCGGTTGTCGCATCGTTATATTGCCGGCCGCCAATTGCCGGACAAGGCTGTAAGCGTGCTGGACACGGCCTGCGCTCGGCTCTCGCTGGGGCAGAACTCGACGCCTCCGCGCCTCGAAGATATTCAGCGGCAGATCGATGCGCTCGAAGTGCAGAAACGAGTGCTCGACCGGGAGACGAAGATCGGAGCCGATCATGAGGAGAAACTCGAGCAGATTGAGACTCTGATGGCCGCATCCAAGCAGGAAGAGGCTTCACTCAAGGAGCAATGGGAAAAAGAGAAGACCCTGACAGAGAAGATTCGCAAACTGCAAGAGGGTCTTGAATCTCCAGACAAGAAGGACTCCGCGGCATCGCCGAAAGAAAGCGAAGTGCGGGCCGAGCTCGCCCAGCTTGAAACCGAGCTTGCCGCGCTTCAGGGTGAGCGGGGAATGATGCGCGTCTCCGTGGACGCGCAGATCGTCGGCGAAGTGATCTCTGCGTGGACGGGAATTCCACTCGGCAAGATGGTCCGCAACGAGATCGACACCGTGCTCACTCTGGACGAGCATCTGAAGAAGCGTGTAATCGGACAGGATCATGCGCTCTTCGCTATTGCGCAAAGAATTCTTACTTCGCGAGCCAACCTCGACGATCCGGTCAAGCCGGTCGGAGTGTTTCTGCTGGTTGGACCCAGCGGCGTTGGCAAAACTGAAACGGCCATCGCGCTTGCCGACGTTCTGTACGGTGGCGAACGCAATATGATCACCATCAACATGTCGGAGTTTCAAGAAGCCCATACAGTTTCCACCTTGAAGGGATCGCCTCCGGGATATGTTGGCTACGGCGAGGGAGGCGTGCTGACTGAAGCGGTGCGGCGCAGGCCCTATTCGGTCGTGTTGCTCGATGAGGTCGAGAAGGCGCACCCCGACGTGCTGGAGTTGTTCTTCCAGGTCTTCGACAAGGGCAGGATGGAAGACGGTGAGGGCCGCGAGATTGACTTCCGCAACACCATCATTCTGCTTACCAGCAATGCGGCGACAGACACCCTGATGAAGCTTTGCGCCGATCCTGAAACCATGCCTGACAGTCAGGGCATGTTACAGGCTCTCAAGCCGGAGCTGAACAAGATCTTCAAGCCGGCATTTCTCGGCAGGCTGCTGATTGTGCCTTACTTCCCGGTTCGGGATGAAGCTCTCAAGCAGATCATTCGGTTGAAGCTGGGCAAGATTCAAAGGCGACTTGCTGAAACTCACAAGATAGCTCTCGTATATGACGACGTTCTGTTGAACGAAGTGGCAGGGCGATGCACGGAGGTTGAGAGCGGAGCCCGCAACGTCGATAACATCCTCTCGAATACGATGCTGCCCGATCTGTCGCGGCAGATTCTTTCGCGGATTGCCGAGGGCGTTCCCGCGGGCAAGGTGACCGTGTCAGTCAAGGACGGCGCGCTAACTTACGCGTGGGACGTTGCACCTGAGGCGGTCGTCGTTGAGGCAGAGGTCTAACCGTCGTTTTTCCGGGAATTGCGGCAGGAACAGGCAGGATTGGCATGGCAAGTCTAAAGCAGACAGACCGGTTGATGCAGTTTTCAAGCCCTCTGGGCAAGGACGTGCTGCTGATAGAGTCGCTCGATGGCGCGGAAGGAATTTCGCGCCTCTTCGAGTATCATGTCGAATTGCTCGCAACCGTGGATACGGCAATCGATCCCAAGTCGATCGTCGGTTCCAAGGTAACTGTTGCAGTGGCCCTCAGCGATGCCAAAGGATCGCGGTGGATCAACGGCATTGTGGCTACATTCGAGCAGTGCGCGGGCGACGATGAGTTCGATGTTTACCGTGCGCGGATTGTGCCGTCCATGTGGCAAATGACTTTGAGCGCCAACTGCCGCGTCTTTCAGAACAAGACTGTGTTGGACATTGCCAAAGAAGTTATCGGCGAGTATGGATTGTCCCTGTCTGTTCAGACAAGTGCATCGTACAAGCCGCTCGAATATTGCACGCAGTACTCCGAGTCGGATTTCCATTTTGTCTCGCGACTGCTCGAAGAGAGCGGCATCTTCTATTGGTTCGAGCATACCGACCAGGACAACAAGATCGTTTTGGGAGACGGGCGCAATGCCTACCAGGACTGCCCGTTGTCGGCTTCCGTCCCGTATGCCCTCAACGAGAAGGGGCGCGAAGGAGCCTACGGTGCGAGTGTTACGGAGTTCACCGCGGCCTCTACGATGGTTTCAGGCAAGCACTCGACTGCGGACTATAACTTCCGCAACTTTGCGCGCGTCGATGCAACTCCCAAGGACAGCACAAGCGAGTTTGGCAAGAATGGCTTTGAGCAGTATCTTTATCCCGCCGGTGAGGAAGGCTACCTGAAAGACTCCGACACGCAATCGAGCAAGGCCTTCGAGACATTGTTCGTTGAGACTGAGGCGCTGGCGGACGATGCGATGGCGGAGGTCTATCGCGGCAACGGCAATTTGCGCTCTTTTTGCGCGGGTTACACGTTCAGTCTTACCAGTCACCCGCGCGCGGCGTGGAACCGGAAGTACTTGCTCACCGCAGTGACTCTTCATGCGGATCAGGTTCCGTCCTATCGAAGCAGCGACGCCGGCCGGTATGGATATACCAATCGATTCACCGCGATTTCCTCGGATGTTGTCTTCAAACCCGCGCAGACATTGCAGAAGCCGAAGATCTACGGCCCGCAGACGGCCTTTGTCGTGGTGCCCGCGGGCGAGGAGATATACATCGATAAGTTCGGGAGGGTTTGCATCCAGTTCTTCTGGGATAAGTTGAGGCCGGCTAACAAGGTTGATAACACCTGGGTGCGCGTGGCCCAGAGCTGGGCGGGAAACGGTTGGGGAACCTACTTCTGGCCGCGCGTCAAAGACGAAGTGGTGGTTCAGTTTCTTAATGGTGATCCCGATAACCCCGTAATTACGGGCTCGGTTTATAACGGCGTAAACATGCCCAAATACGCGCTGCCCGATAACAGCACCCGTTCCGGCATAGTTACCAGGAGCAGCAAGGGCGGCTCGGCGGCAAATGCGAATGAGCTGCGGTTTGAGGACAAGACGGGCAGCGAGCAGATCTTTCTCAACGCCGAAAAAGACATGGACCATCGCACCGAGCACGACCACCGCCGTTTTGTCGGCAATAATGACTCGCTGACGGTCACCGGCAAGCAGACCGAGCAGGTTGGGGGCGACTACAACGGCCAGATCAAAGGAAATTCGGTCGTGAAGATCGTCGGAAAATCGGATCTTGACATAGGGTCCGACCTGACTGAAAAGGTTGGCGGGAGTCAATCCCTGAATGTCGGTTCCAACCAAAGCGTGCAAGTTGGTTCAGCTCATTCCCTGGTGGCCAACCAAACCGTCTATATCAACGCGGGCATGAATGTGGTGATTCAAGCGGGAATGGAGCTCAGCCTAATAGGATCGGGCGGCTTTATCACGATTGGACCTTCCGGTGTGGCGATCTCGGGCACGATGGTGCTGATCAATAGCGGGGGCGCCGCAGGCTCGGGAAGCGCCGGAACGATCAACGACCCCGCGTCGCCAGTTGATCCTGACAAGGCGGACGACGGTACCAAGGGCGGCGCCATGTAGGGGGGCTCGTCATTCAAGCCCTTGGGACTGAGCCATGAAAATGGAATCGATCCGAGGAATGACTGGTGACATTTGACGCAGACAATGCCACAACCCGGCGCAGCCTCCCAATTCCCCTCGGTTGGAAGGTGGAGTGTGACCGCGGTACCGGCGGGCTGGGTCTACGTGGCTGGATTTGGTATTCGCGAGATGGTGAGAGCCGCGGGAATGATTGCCGCGAGCGTGGGCGTAGGTCAGGATGCGCTCAGTCCAGAGAGCAGCCTTGCCGAGTATATCGAGAAACAGAAGAAGCTCATGGGGAGCGCCTTGAAGAAAGCAAAGTTCGCAGGCCCGCAAGCGATGGCTTTTGCCGGCGCTGAGGAAGCTCAACTGCTCTTCGTTCGCCACATTGCGAACCCAGCCGGAACCATCTTGCATGCCCAGACCTACGTGCGATCGAAGGATTGGGTAGGCATCATTACGTTAACAACCTTGGAGGCTCAGCTTCGGGCAGTCCGACCCGACTACGAAGCATTTGTGAAAGGCTTGCGCATTAGCCCGCAATGAGCGCGGGCCGTGAGCGAAGATTCAGCAAGATGAAACCGATCGTGGAGAGCGACTGATGCCGCCAGCAGCAAGAGTGACCGACATGCACGTCTGTCCGATGGTGACCGGCGTGGTGCCTCATGTGGGCGGACCGATCCTGCCCCCTGGCGCGCCTACCGTGCTCATCGACTTCTTGCCTGCCGCGACGGTAACTACGATGGCCACATGCGTGGGTCCGCCAGACATGATTGTGATGGGATCGACAGGCGTCATGATCAATTTTCTCCCGGCCGCCAGGCTGGGAGATCCAACCGTACATGGTGGCGTGATCGTGTTGGGCTCTCCGACCTGCATCATCGGCGAGGTTGGAACGCCATCGCCTGGGGCCGGGGGCCTTGGGGGAATGGCGGCCGGTTTAGTCATGGCTGGTTTGGGCGCTTTGATGACTCCCAATGCTTCGGTCTATTCGAAGGCAGGCAAGAGCGCCAACCCTCCCTACGAGCCGTCGCGATGGAACAAGCAGCCGGTCAAGGGTTCAACGAACTGTTATGCCTATGCGGCGAACGATCCGGACGGGCATCCTCCTGGAAAGCCGCAGCCCGGCGAGAAGTGCGGGCATCCAGCGACCGCGGTCAGTTGCGCTGAAGTTTCGCGTGCATCGGTGTGCGATGGCATGGTCGCCGCGCCCGACCCACCGCCTGCCAAGCCAGGCTATTATGTAGTCGCCTTGGTTTGCGATCCGGGCGTGGATTACCACTGGTACCGTCAGGACGACAATGGGAATTGGAGTCACAAACCGGGGAACACCGACGCAACGAACGTCGATGCCTCGGGCAATCCGATTACCAATCCGAAGACGGCAAACAGAGACTATGGCAGCATAGACTACTCTCAGTTTTGCGGCTACTTTTATGTTCCAGCTGCTGGGGTTCGTACCGGTCCATAAGGTGAGCAGGCTTTGAATCGACCGTCGGGAAAGGTGCGGGAGAATGAATTCGATGTTTGAGATCGCTTCGGCGTGGATGGATCAATACGTTTCGGCGCTTGTTCTTTTGAACTTCCTGCTCGGTCACGCCACGGCCACAGCGCCGATTGAAAAGCCAACTCCTGAGTCGCTCGTGCTCACCTTGAATGAGATTGCGAATAACTCCTATCGGCCGGGCAAGCACTTCAGCGTTGGCGGCCCTCGCACTCCATTTCGCCTGAAGCGCAATGAACTCGTGGCAACGGACAAGTACCCGGTGATTGTGCTCAATGCAAGAACGGCGGAGAGTGACTTCGTAAGTGTCGATTCAGGCGGGGTGATCTTTGAGGATCCAGCGTGGGCAGTCTTCGCGGCGGAGTGCCTTTCCAAAAAGCAAATGCTGGGCGTTCCGCTGGCGCGCACTGAGGGAGAACTTTGGGACCAGTTGCCGCGTCTCGAAAGCTCCGTCCAGAAATCCACCTATGCACCGAGCCACTTCTTCTCTCCAATCACCGGCTTTATCGGCGACTCCGGGCCAATTTTTACTCTTATGGAGGTCGACGGAGCGCAGTTGACGGCGTTGCGCGCTCGCGGCGTGCAATCTTTTGGAAAGCCCAAGCCCAGGTTTTACATCTTATTCAAGCCGCCTGTGGCTGCTCGTTGAGCGATAAGCGCCTTCCGACAGAAATATCTGGAGTCTACGGAGTAGTCGAATCCCATATCTTCAACAGCGCCGGGGAAACATACGCACGCACCGGGTTGTAACTCGCCTTGTGCGCCTCTTTGAATGCTGAAATGGCTTCCGCAGATGGTCCTTGCCACTGTGCTCGCGGGGTTGCCAAAATCGACCGTTCGATCAGGGTTGCGCCCAGATAAAAGTCAGCCACACCTGGGTTCTGCGCGGTCTGCGGTGACTCCAGATAGTCCATGAGCGTTCTTTGGGCATCGTCGAACTGCGAATGATAAAAATACCGAATCGCTGCTGTCAGCTCGTTCCTGGCAGCCGCCGGATCGCTCTTGATTGCTTGTTCGATCCTGTCCGTATTGCTCTGCGCGTCCTGATTACCTGGCTGAAGCTTCAACACCATTGCGTAGTCGTTGAGTGCATCCGGTAGCTTGCCCTGCTTTTCGGCATCCCGCGCATCGGCGATGAGTTTGGCAACCTTCTTCGCGATCTCCGCATTCGAGTCGGCCGCTGGTTTGGGAGTAACAACCGGTGGAGGCGGAGCGCTCTTGGTCTGCATTGCCTTCTGCAAATCGGCGATCCTTCCTGCGAGATTGCCGGGCCCATTCGAATTCAGATTCTGCGCCATGGCCAGTTGCTTAATCGCTTCCTGAGGGTTGCTCTTCTCCAATTTCTGCGCTTGATCGACGTACCCGTTATAAAGGCTGACGTTATTGACGTACACACTTGCAGATGCTTTGGCATCGGCGCTAGTAATCGATTGCGCCATCGAATTTACTGCGTTGAAGTCGCCCTTCGCCCAGGCAGCTTTCACCTGATTCAGAAGTCTCTCGTTCTTAATCAGGTCCAGCAGGAACTTTGCCTGGCCCGATAACTTCTGATCGTAATTTGTAACTTGTTTCGCCATGGATTCAGATTTATCCAGGTCGTGGCTCTTGTAGAGCGCGATGGCGCTTGCCAGCCACGCCGAGTCGTCGTTTAGGAGACCCGATCGGTAGCTGTTGCATGTTTCGGCGTACTTTTTGTCTTTGGGATCCAGTTGCGCCGCCGCGCAAAAATCCTGAACCTGTTTGGCCCGGTCGCTTCCCTCGCCCTTCGCCTTTTCAGCCAACTCCTTGGCCTGTTGCTTTGGGTTTCCGCCGGAATCCTGCGCCTGCACGGGCAGGCCAGATAGAACAAAGCAGAAGACGCAGACAGCTAGCCGCAGATTCATTTTGCCCCTCCGACGATTTGCTCGATCGCATTGTCGTCGATCGGCTTCAAGTCAACGTTGCAAACCTGTTCGGTCTGGTCCACATCGCATTGTTGCTTCTGCGTGCTACCGTCCGCTCCTTTGAAGTCCACGGTGTATTTTCCAACAGGAATGGCGTCGAGACGCAAGGGAGTCCAATGATCCCCTGAAGGGAGGGGAATGACCTTACCCTTGTCGGATGTAACGCCCACCAATTCGGCAAATGGCGTGGCATTGAGTTCGAGAACGCCGACCGGGACCACAGGCGCGGGCCGCAAAAAGAACCAGTATCCGGCGCCAGCAGCTGCGAGCAGGACAACGGCAAGAACCACGAACACGAGTGCTCGCCCCGCTCCGCTCTTCTTCGCTGGCGCAACAAAGGCGGCCTGTTGAAGTTGCACTGCGGCTGCTTGTTCCGTGGGAGCTTTCTTTTTCGGCGCGGGCTTTCCAGCCGCCTTGGTCAGGCTGGCCAGGTTGGCTCGCAATCCGGCCTCCGCAAACTCAGCCGCAAAGGCCACGCGGTTTAACTCATCGGCGGCGCGGGGACGGTCGTCCTGCTGAATAGCTTGGGTAGCCGACTCGATTGCCGCGGTAAGCAATCCATTGGCGGCTAGCGTGCGCCTGCCCGTGTATTCAGCGATTGCCAAGCCAAGCTCCGGCGAGTCGCCGCAGGTGCTTCGGACGGCCTCGAATCCCTTCAGGACGTTTGCCAGTTCGCGCTTTTGAAGTGCGTCAACGGCGTCTCGGATCGCCTCTTTCAACAAACGCTCCCGGCGCGCCTGTTCTTTGGCGGAATCCAGCCTGGCGCTCAATTCGCGCACGCGCGCATTCTGTTGAATCTCTGGAGGCTGATTCGAAAGCAGCTTCAATGCCTGCTCCGTATCGGTTTCACTCAGTGCCTGAGCGCGACTCAAAACCGCATCGATACGCCGGCCCAGCTCGGCAAGGCTGGCAACGGTCTGGCGCAGCAGTTGCTCGACAGATGCGTCGCCTGTCGCAGAAGCGGCCGGTTGCAAAAGCGCGATGGCGGCCTCAAGATTGCCTGCCGCAATCAGGGCCTGCGCATCCTTGGTGGCCTTTGCAGCCGCTTGGCCAAGGTCGACCTTTCGCTTTTGCTCTTGCGCATACTTCAGCAGGGACGCAATGTCAGGGCTATCACCACACTCGATTGCCGCGGAATCAAGAATCTGAATCGCCTGATCGAACTGCTTGGCATCCATTGACGCTTGCGCCTGTTGCAGGTATTGATTTTTCGTCTCTTCGACACTCGCCTTCTTGACCTGCCCGACAACCTTTTCCTCCAGGGCAATCAACTGCGGTTCGCCCGGCATCTGCTCGAGAGCCTGATGGACGGCGGTGAGAGCCTCCTTGGGGCTAGTCGCAAGAAGGCTGTAGACATTCAGTGTCGTCTTCTCCACCAGCTTCTTTGCGGCCTGCTGACGCTGCCCTGTCTCCGCTTCAGCTTTGAGCTGCAACAGCACGGGCTCGCCCGGAAGACGCTGCTGAGCGCGTTGAATCAGAGTGAGCGCGCGCTCGAACTCTCCCGCCGCAATGCATTCCGAGATTTCGGTTCCAATCTGGTCGATAATCTTGCGGCGCCGCTGTTCCTCCTGGCGATCTACCGCTTCCTGGAACAACTGCTGGGTTTCGGCATCGGTCGGGTCGATCTCCAGCGCCGAGCGCAGGCTTTGAATAGCCTCTGTAAATTGGCGGGAAGCCAGTTGGTTTCGTGCGGCATCGCTGAACTGCCGGCGCGCGCGTTCCCTGCTCGCCCGTTCGGCCTCTTGAACGATCCTTGCACGTTCGTTGCGGAGATCGGTATTGCGCTCGTCGAGCTGAAGCGCTTGATTGATCAGTTCTCCTGCCGCTCCGTAGTCGTCGCGCCTGCGAGCTTCTCGAGACTGTTCAAGCAACGAAGCGACCTTCTCGGCTTTCTCCTTCAGGGCGCGCGCGTTTTCTATTTTTTGCGCAAGTTCAGGATTATCCCGGTCAAGTCCAGCCGCCTGCGTATAGATCTCAAGCGCCTCCGCGTAATGCTGCGCAAGCACGGCCTCATCTGCCTCTACAAGCATTTGCCGGAGTTGAACAGTCTTTTGCTGGCGAGAAACCTTCTCCTGCACCTCGCGGAGCAGCTTCTTGACTTCAGTGTTCTGTGGATTGAGACGCTGTAGGTCGAGTAATACCGGTCTTACGGTTGTCCACTGCTCGCGCTCCATCTGGATCTTTACATTGCCCAGCGCCTCAGCCACATGCTCTTGCTTGAGCCCATCGTTGATGACTTCGATATCCGCGGCCATCTCTTCCGCCGTCTCGTATCGATCGATCGGATTCTTTGCCAGCGCATGGTTAAGCAATTGATCCAGAGCCGCGGGAGTACCGGGCACAATGCTCGACACCGGGTCATGCGGTTCGCGAACCACTCTGTGCAGAGTTGCGGGATCGTCGCCAGGAAACGGCAACCGCCCGGCGAGCAACAGGTAAAGGATGACGCCAGCGGACCAGATATCCGCTCGGCCGTCCGCGGCCTTGCCCAGGAGCCTCTCGGGCGAGATGTAGTGAAAGGTGCCAATCACCATGCCGGCCTGCGTGTGACCAGAGCGGTTTTCCAGGCGAGCGACGCCAAAGTCGACTATCTTGATGTTTCCATCCGGCTGGACCATGATGTTCGCCGGCTTGACGTCTCGATGAACAACTCCCTTCTGGTGCGCGTAACCCAGGCCGGAGCATAACTGGCGAACAATCTCCAGTTTCTCAATAAGAGAAAACTGGCGTCCGGACTTCAGCAGGTTCTCCAGCGAATCGCCGGGAACATACTCCATCACGATGTAGGGATTGCCATCCTGCTCGCCGAAGTCGTAGACGGTGACGATGTTGGGGTGGTTCAGGATGCCGGAACGAGCCTCGAGCATGAACCGGTGGCGAAGTTCTTCGTTTGCTTCGGTGATGGTCTTGATTGCAACTTCGCGGCCGACCGCGTTGTCGAGTCCGCGGTAAACCACGCCCATGCCGCCAACGCCCAGGATGCCCAGGATTTGGTATTTGCCGATTTGCGTAACTGTTGTGCCGGTATCCATGCTGTTCGTGGTTCCTGTTCAAGCGTCCTTGATCAGTTGAAAGCCATGATAATACGAGACTTGACGGCATAATCGAAATCTTCTGGAATTGATCGCTTTTTCAAGAAAGAAACCGGATAGGAAGGTGAGGCACTTCCCCCTCTTATATGCGAATCCACTCCAGCTTGAAGCGGTTTGGTACGAAGGCCAACCTTTGGAGAACGACGGGACTCGCCGCCGTTTACGGGGCTGCGCACCCATCATACTATGAGCGTGCTGGCTTGGATAGCTTCTGTCAAGAGTGGAATTTCCAGAGTGCGGCATCGCCCGACGCTGGTGCCCCGGAGCCTGTCTTGAGCTTCGCGAAGGGTCTTAATTTCTAGACCTGGGATCTCGGGTCCCGGTTCCCCGCCTTTAAGCTACTTCCCCGTCCCCTCGGTGATCGTCACAATCCGGTCCACTCCGGGCACGGTGAACTTCTCCACCTTGCCGCTGGGCCAGTGCACCTCGATCGCGTCCACCGTCGTCGCCTGCCCCAGTCCAAAGTGCGGACGCGGGTCGTTGGTCGAAAGATAACTCCCTCCGCTCAACACGTCTCCGCGCTGCTTCATGCCATTCGCGGTCACATACACCGTAGACCCCACGGCATCGCGCGGACTCTTCGCGCCGCCCACCAGCTTCAACTCCAACCAGTGATTCTTGTCCGGCGAAACGTCCCGGAGTAACACCGGATGGCCGTCTATCACGTTGATCACCGCGTCCAGCTTGCCGTCGTTGAACAGATCGCCCTCAGCCATGCCGCGCCCGGCAATCACCACCGCCAGCCCCGTTCCCTCCACTGCCGGCATCACCTCAAATTTCTTGCCTTCAATGTTGTGGAAGAGTACAGGCCGCTGCGCCCAGCTCGTGCCCCAGTTGTATTTGTCCGCTTCCGGGTAGACGTGGCCGTCGGACATGAGCAGGTCTCTCCAGCCATCGTTGTCGTAGTCCAAAAAGGCATCGCCCCAACTGAGAAACGGAACCGACACTTCAGCAATTCCGAGCTGGTAGCTGATATCGGTCAGGTTGCCGTCGCCCTCGTTGCGGTAGAAGGGCTTGTAGTCGTCAGAGAAGGTAGTGTCGAAGATGGCCAATTGGCCGTTGTTCTGGTAGTCGCCCACCGCAATACCCATCGAAGCAGTCTCGCGCCCAGCCTCATTCAGAGCAAAGCCCGACGCGTAGCTCACATCCTCAAATGTCCCATCGCCCTTGTTCAAGTAGAGATAGTTGGGCGTCGAATCGTTGCCCACGAGCAGGTCGATCTTCCCGTCGTTGTTGATGTCAACAAACAGGGCGCCAAGCCCGTAATAGCCAGGCTTGTCTGCTACGCCGGCCTTGTCGCTCACATCGGTAAACGTTCCGTCACCGTTATTGTGGAAGAGATGGTCCGGTTCGCCCTTCAGGCCCCTCGGTCCGCAAGCGACCGCTTCGCCGCGGAAAGTGCAGAACGCGTTGTTGCTCCCCTCCGCCTTGCCGTTCGGCAGATTGTTCCAGTCCCAATGGAGATAGCCCGCAACGAAGAGATCCAGCCGCCCGTCGCCATCGTAGTCGCCCCACGTGGCTCCGCTCGACCAGTTGCCCAACTGCACGCCGGCCTTTTCGGCCACATCCGTGAATGTTCCGTCGTGATTGTTGCGGTACAGCCGATTCTTTCCAACATTGGACACAAACATATCCGGCCAGCCGTCGTTGTCGTAGTCGGCGATGGCGACGCCGGTTCCCCAGCGGTCGTTGGTGACGCCGGCCTTGGCCGCCACATCGGTAAACGTCCCGTCGTGGTTGTTGTGGAAGAGCGCTGCGTGCGGCGGAGTCTCCTTGCCGGTCAGCGCATCAACTGTTGACCCGTTCACCACATAGATGTCGAGCCAGCCGTCGTTGTCGTAGTCGATCAGCCCCACTCCCGATCCCTTGGTCTCGACGATGTACCTCTTCTCCCGCGTGCCCATCTTGTGAGTCCAGTGGGTCAGCCCGGCCTTTTCCGAGTCGTCGATAAAGACAACTGGCCCGCTCTTCACAAAACCACCAGCCGTAATGGGCCGGTGCTGGGCATCAAGCTGCAATGGGCGCGTGGAATCGGAATCAGAGCTGGGTGCCCCAGGTCTCGCATTTGAGACCTGGGAACGTGCGCCCTCAGGCGTAATCGAGTCTTGTAGCCGTTGGGGAAGAGCGCCGGAACCTGTGGCTTGAGCAGAAAGAAGTGCGGGAATCCCTGCCGCCAGCAGTCCCAAGACAGTGGGGTTACGCAGTGCCTGAAACATGGCAGTCAGTATACGGGCTGGGGTGGCCCCCAGTATCCGCCGAAAGGTGGAGGGCCGAGGATGCTGTACGGTGCGGGTGCCCCAGGTCTCGCCTTTGAGACCTGGGAATGCACGTCCCTATCCCTTCGCAAACATCTGCTTGATCCCACGCAGCGCCTGCCGCGTCCGTTCTTCGTTTTCGATCAGCGAAAACCGCACGTGCCCGTCCCCGTAATCCCCAAACCCAATCCCTGGCGATACAGCCGTCTTGGCCTCGTTCAGCAGAATCTTCGAGAACTCCAGCGACCCCAGCCTGCGATAGCGTTCCGGAATCTGCGCCCACACAAACATGGTGGCCTTGGGCAAAGCCACCGGCCAGCCCAGCTTGTTCAGCCCCTCCACCAGCACATCGCGGCGCTTGCGATAGTTCTCGCAGATCTCGTGAACGCACTCCTGCGGCCCCTCAAGTGCGTGTATCGAAGCCACCTGGATGGGCGTGAAGGTTCCGTAGTCGAAGTAGCTCTTGAGCCGCGCCAGCGCCGCCACCAGCTTGGGATTGCCCACCATGAAGCCCACTCGCCAGCCCGGCATGTTGTAGCTCTTCGACAAGGTAAAGAACTCAACCGCAACCTCCTTGGCTCCGGGAACCTCCAGAACGCTGGGAGGTTTGTAGCCATCGAAGGCGATATCGGCGTAGGCCAGATCCTGGATCAGGTGAAATCCGTATTGCCTCGCCAGCTCCACCAGCCGCGCCAAAAACGGCAGCTCGACGCACTCGGTCGTCGGGTTGGACGGAAAGTTGACGATGAGCGCCTTGGGCCGCGGCACCATGCGGGGAATCAAGTCCTCAAGCTGGGCCAGAAACTGCTCCCGGTCGTGAACAGGCACGCTCACCACGTGCGCCCCCGCGATCACCGGCCCATAAATGTGAATCGGATAGCTGGGGTTGGGCACCAGCACCGTGTCGTTCGAGTCGAGAATGGCCAGGCACAGGTGCGCAATGCCCTCCTTGGAGCCAATGGTGACGATGGCCTCGGTCTCCGGGTCCAGATCCACGTCGTAGCGCGTCTTGTACCAGTTGCAGATGGCCCTGCGCAGGCGCGGAATGCCGCGCGAGACCGAATAGCGGTGGGTCGCGGGCTTCAGCGCCGCCTCCACCAGCTTGTCTACGATGTGCTTGGGCGTAGCCCCGTCGGGATTGCCCATGCCGAAGTCGATGATGTCTTCGCCGCGGTGGCGCGCGGACTTCTTCATGGCGTCCGTGATGTTGAAGACGTAAGGCGGTAGACGCTGAATACGACTGAACTCTTCCATCGAACTAGTTTAAGGCAATCGGGGCGGAAGCGGCAGAGTCGGCATCGGCGAGGTTACGGGGGCTTCCAAGCCTGCGACTTTATACTTGTTCTGACATGCAAGAATTCCTACCCGTAGACGAACAGATGGACCTGCTTGAGAAGGGCGCGGCGGAGATCATCCGCGTCAGCGACCTCCGCGAGCGCCTTGAAGACAGCCGCAAGATCGGACGACCGTTGCGCGTGAAGGCCGGCTTTGACCCTACCGCCCCCGACCTGCACCTGGGCCACACCGTCCTCATGCGCAAGCTGCGCCACTTCCAGCAGCTCGGCCATCAGGTCATCTTCCTCATCGGCGACTCCACTGCGCTCATCGGCGACCCGACCGGCCGCAACGTCACCCGCAAGGCGCTTACGCGCTCTCAAATCGAAGAGAATGCAGCCACTTATAAAGAGCAGGTCTTCAAGATTCTCGACGAGCAAAGGACCGAAATCCGCTACAACTCCGAGTGGCTCGATCAGCTCGGTTATGCCGGTTTGATCGGCCTCTCCGCCAAGGTCACGCTCTCCCAGATGCTTGACCGCAAGGAGTTTCTGACCCGCTTCCGCGCCGAACAGGACATAAGTCTCCACGAGCTGCTCTATCCGCTCGCGCAAGGCTACGACTCCGTCGCCTTGAACAGCGATGTCGAGCTCGGCGGCACAGACCAGAAATTCAACCTCCTGATGGGCCGCGAGCTGCAGCGCGACTACGGCCAAAAGCCCCAGATCGTCCTCATGACGCCGATCCTCGAAGGCCTCGACGGCGTGCAGAAGATGTCGAAGTCGCTCAACAACGCCATCGGCATCAACGAGCCGCCAGCCGAGATGTACGGCAAGCTGATGAGCATCTCCGACCAGTTGATGTGGAAGTACTACGTCTTCCTCACAGACCTCAAGCAATCGGAAGTGGACGCGCTCAAGGCTGATGTCGAGGCCGGCCGTCAGCATCCGATGCACGTGAAAAAGAATCTAGCTCACCAGATTGTCAATGACTTCCATTCTCTTGACGATGCCTATCGGGCGGAGGAGAACTGGTGGAGGATGTTTCAGCTTAAGAGTGAAACCGGAGATCTGGAAGAGGTTGCGGTCGCCTATGCCGATATAGCCGGACCCGAGCCCAACCAGATTCGTCTGCCCAAGCTCCTCGTGCAACTCGGGCTCGCCGCATCAGGCGCGGAAGCCAACCGAAAGCTCGCCGAAAAGTCCGTCAAGCTCGACAGTGAGCCTGCCACCAATGCACTCATTACATTGTCAGCCATCCCTGCCCGCCTCGTCGTCCGCCTAGGCAAGCGCGCCAAGGTCGCCATCATCGAGTAAGGAACGGAGGGAGCCGGGGCCTTCAGGCCCCGGAAAACCGGCCTCGTGCGCAAACCGGCTTCAGCCGCGGGCCTTTCGCATCCGCCTCCAAATCTCACTCAGTCCATTGCAGCAAGGCGATAAGATGGAGCGGAGGAATCCCTTCCATGGACCGTAGACGATTCTTGTTCCAGGCCGGCGCCTCCGTTGCCGCGGCTGCCTGTTCACAAAGCGTGTTGGCGCAGACCCCTTCGGCGGTCCCGGCCCAGTTGACACTCTCCGAATCGCCAGCGGCCCCGCAGGTCCCGTTGACTTATACCGGCCTGAGCTATGAACTCGCGCAGCTGACCGATCCGCAGTTTTTCTCGGCCTCCAATCGCGATCTCGTGGCCTATTTCCGTCTTCTCAGCCCGCACGGAGTCTTGCGCGTCGGCGGCAATAGCAGTGAGTTTTGCTGGTTCAAGGCCAATGCCACTACGCCCGCGCCTCAGTTGCACGTGCCCACTGGCAATCTCACCGCGAACTGGATGCCGCACCGGCTGTTTGCCATCACACCCGAGGCGATCGACGAGCTGGCGGGCTTTCTAAAGGCGACGGGCTGGCGGCTCATCTACGGCCTCAACTTTGGCAACAGCACGCCAGAGAGGGCGGCCGTGGAAGCGGCTTATGTGGCGCAAAAGGTGGGTGACCAACTGGAGTTTTTTCAGATCGGCAACGAGCCCGATTTTTATCACGACGCCAACAACGGCACACGACCGCCCGATTGGGACTTCGCCGACTACTTGAAAGAATGGACGGGCTTTGCGGAGGCCATTGCGACCAAGGCGCCGGGAGCACGCTTCGGCGGCCCTGACGTGGGTGCTTCTTCCAGCTGGGTCACAAGGTTTGGCGCGGAATTGCCGGCAACAATAGGCTCCCGGCTGGCGGCATTGACAGGTCACTATTATGCTGAGGGACCGCCGAACGATCCGCGGGTGACGACGGCGCGGCTGCTCGGTGGCAATCCGAAGATTCCCGACGAAATGAAGCGGATTGAAGAAACGGCGCGAGCTCGTTCCGTGGTCTATCGCATGACCGAGGGCAACTCCTGCTATCGCGGCGGAAAACCGGGTATGAGCAACGCCTTTGCCGCCGCGCTGTGGGCAGGGGACTACATGCTGCAACTGGCGAGCCTGGGATGCGCGGGCGTCAACCTGCACGGCGGCAGCAGCGCCTTTCTCAGCGCCAGTCTTGGCGACCATACGCCGGGCATGGAGGTTGCAACGACCCCGCAGACCGTGCGCAGCGGGTTTTATACGCCCATCCAAAGCGAGCCTGGCCGCGACGTGAAGGCCATGCCGGTCTTCTATGGCATGATGCTGGCAAACCAGCTTGCAGGCGATGACATGCTCAATGTGCAGGTCAACATGCAGGGCGTCAACGCCACAGCCTACGCCTCAAAACACAATCGAGGATTCAAGGTCGCCATCTTCAACAAAGACGAATCCCGGGCGCTTGACCTTTCGATCCTTGCCCCGCGCAGAGTGCGAAGCGCAAAGGCTTGGAGAATGCAGGCCCCTGCCCTGGACTCGACCGAGGGCGTAACCTTGGCCGGCGCGGAAATCGAGCCGCACGCACAATGGAGCCCCAAGACCGTAGAGTCCATCGCGCTTCAGCAAGGAACTCCCCGCATCCACGTTCCCGCCGCCAGCGCCGCCCTCGTGTTCCTGAGTTAGGGCGCCTGTGATCAAGTCGATGTTTCGAAAGGGCACGGCTTCACAGCTTGCTGCAAGAACTCCGCGGCCGGTGTGGTTTTGAAAGGGCATGGCTTCAGCCGTGCCGCGACGGCTCAATCATTAGCGAGGGCTTTAGCCCCTGAGGGAAGCTGGATCGCTGGGTGGGAAGTAACTAAGCTCGCACCGCCTCGGCTGTCAATACGGAGGGAGCAGGGTGCCTTCATGCCCCTGAAACCAACCCTGCAGTAAGACCGGCTTTAGCTGCGGGCCTTGCGTTCATGCCGCGGGCGATTCCGCTTCCTCCATATCCGGCTCAGTCCACAGCAGGACCGATTGCGGTAGGGTTTCAGCTGCAACGAAAGCCAAAACAATGAGGAAAGCCAATTGGTCGATAGGGGTGAGAACGAATCCGAATGCGGCAATCGGCCGTTTCCAAAACAGCACCATGAACATGAGAAAAACCACCAAACTGAGAGTTTGGTACGCAACGGAATAGGCGTGATCACGCTGGAGCAATTCGCGTTCGTCGTTTTTGAAGCCCTTAGGGTCGAGGATTTGTGGTCGATGAAAACCCCACCGGATCAAATCATCCAGACTGGATTCGACAGGAGGTCTTTTCAATGTTTTGCCGTCGAAGGGTTTAATAAGTCCGCCCAATGCCTGCCCGCCTAACAAGAACCGGTTGGCAGATCCCACCGCAATGGATAGGAATAAGAAATGCCCCACGCTCGGATTCTGAATGAAGAGGAATGCCACTGGCACAAGCACGGCATAGACCACGACGACCAGCGCGCGTCGACGACGTCGGCTTGTCATTCCGATATGTTTGCCAACCAGAACAATTTCAGTTTTCATGCGGATTCCTTGGCATTGGATTCGGCTCCTCGGGCCGAGTTGGATTTGACTGCCCCGTACACCTGCTCGCTCAACGGCTGCAACGGCTGCTTCGAGAAGATCGCCTCCACCGGCAGCCCGAAGTATTCGCCCAGCGACAACGCCAGCTTCAAGCTGGGGCTATAGTCCCCCCGCTCCAGAAAGCCGATGGTCTGATAGTTCACGTCCATGGCGTCGGCCAGCTCTTGGCGGCTGATGCCCCGCTCAGCCCTCAGCACCGCGATGCGGTTGTAAAGTCCGTTCTCGCCGGGGCTCTTTTGATCTGCCGTGTTCATTTTTCAAATATATTGTTATGTAATTCAAACATTTTGTCAATCAAAAGAACATTTTAATCCTCACGAGCGGCCAAGATCGCAACTTATCTCGTAAAAATGGCGTCTCTTTTCTAGCCAAATGGCGTATACTTGCATAGGAGGGAACGTCATGGCGGCTCACACTGTTCCTGAAATGCTCGGCGGAGAAATCATTCTCGGCAGGCCGATGGGCAAAGGCGGCGCATTGGCTGAGCTGGTGCGTGAAGGGCTTCCGGTCAAGGCGCTTTTTCTATTGGCCGAGCGGATGAATCTGCGTCAGGCGGAGATCTCTGAAAAAATTGGCATTCCCCAGCGCACGCTGACCCGGCGCCTCGCGCAACACTCTCGGCTGACAGCGGCCGAGTCGGACCGGACGGTTCGGCTGGCCCAGGTCTACTCGACAGCGGTGGAGACGCTGGGGGACGGCGACAAGGCGGCCGAGTGGCTCAAGACCCCGAATCGCGCCTTGCGCGGAGGCCGTCCGCTCGATCAGTTGGACACCGATCCCGGCGTCCGCGAGGTCGAGGACGTATTGGGCCGCATCGCCTACGGCGTCTATAGCTGATGCGCATCTGGAGAATCTGCAAAGCTCGTTATGCGGATGAAGCATTTTCCGGACCCAGCGAAGCATTCTCCAGACTCGGAGCCCGTCGCTTCGGAGGCCGCTGGAACACGCCGGGCGTGCCGATGGTTTATTCGTCGTCCTCTTTGGCGCTCGCGGCGATCGAGTTGTTCGTTCATCTGGAACCCAATCAACTGCCGGACGACCTGGTCTCGATAGCAGCCTCGCTGCCCGATGGCGAACCCGCGTTGCGTTTGGAACCGGACAAGCTCCCGTCCGGCTGGTGGAGCGACGATTTCGAGCCGCTGCAAGAACTGGGAGACCGATGGATTCGAGCGGGCACGTCGCTGGCCATCGAGGTTCCTTCGGCCACATTGCGCATGGAGTGGAATGTGCTGGTGAATCCGCTGCACCCAGTGATCGCGAACGTCAAAATCGAGCCGCCCCAGCCCTTCCACTTCGACGCGCGCATATTCCGATAGAGCAAATCGGCGGTACTGGATTAGTTTCCGGATTGCCGGTCATACGACCGCATTGCCGAAATTTGTGAGAAGTATACTGACGGCATGTTGACAATGAAGCTGCGAATATACGGTGTGGCACCGTTTCGTGTAGCGGTGATTCATGGCGGCCCTGGAGCTGGTGGAGAAATGGCCCCCGTTGCCCGCCGAGTTGCTGAAAGATGCGGCGTATTGGAACCTATCCAGACCGAACTGTCCGTTGAGGGGCAGGTGGAGGAACTTCGTGATGTCCTGGTCCGCGAAGCAACCACGCCGGCAACCCTGATTGGTTTTTCGTGGGGTGCTTGGCTAAGTGTACTTTTCGCCTCGAAATATCCCGCGCTGGTCGATAAGATCATTTTGGTGAGCAGCGGTGCCTTTAGCCGCCAATACGTCAGGGGTCTGAGCGACAGGAGGATGAGTAGGCTATCAGATGCGGAGAGAGTGCAATTTCAAGCTGCTCTGGAAGGACTGAACGATCCCGATACGCAGAATAAGAATGCGTTGCTATCGCAATTGGGGAGGCTCGCTAACAAGGCTGACACTTGTGCTCCCCTCGACGACGCCGAAGAGCCAGATTCGGTCCCAGTCAATGGGGAAATATATAGCAAGGTATGGGGTGAGGCCGACCAGATGCGCCGCACTGGCGCTCTCCTTCGCAGTGTGGAAAATCTCACCTGTCCAGTTGTAGCCATCCACGGCGATTACGACCCGTCGCTCGCTGCTGGTGTTTCCGAGCCCCTTGCCGCCGTTCTCACGAACTTTCGTTTCGTGCTACTAGCGCAGTGCGGTCATACTCCATGGCGAGAACGATTCGCCATGGAAAAATTCTATGAGATTCTGCTGTCAGAACTCGCTTAACACACCATCGTCAGATGCTGCTACGAAGGCGATTTCCGGATGGTCGCCAATTCGGAAACTGGCCCATCACCCAGTTGATCCGCAGCTACAAGGACTCACCCGCCCAGCGCAAACCCCCGCGCCGACTTCAGCAGCTTGGCCACCGACTCCTTCGAACACGACTCCGTGTAGATGCGCATCAGCGGCTCAGTGCCGCTGGCGCGCAGCAGCAGCCATGTCTCGGCGGCGTTGGGCTCGGTCTTCGCCTCGGGGTTATCGAGGTAGAACTTGACGCCGTCGAGGTTCTCCTGGCGCAGGATGGGCATTCCCGCAAAGACTGGGTCGCCCGTCTTGAGCGCCCGCGCGCGGGCTATCGCCCCGTTCTTGATCTCGTCGGAGATGTGCAGGTCGATGCGGCCGTATTGGTGCTCGCCGTATTCTGCCTGGAGGTCGGCGACCAACTGGCCCAGCGTTTTGCCTTCCCCGGCCATCACGTTGGCCAGCAGCAGCGAGTTGAGCAGACCGTCGCGCTCGGGTAGGTGGCGCTGAAAGCCGATGCCGCCCGACTCTTCGCCGCCCATCACAATCTCCCGCTCCAGCATGTAGTCACAGACAAACTTGAAGCCGATGCCGTGCTCGATCAGCTCGCGGCCATGCTTGGCGCAGATGCGGTCCAGCATCTTGGTGGTGTTGAAGGCGCGGGTGACGGCTCCCGGCCAGCCCTTGTGCTTGAGCACCCAACTCAGCAGAACGCAGAAAATCTTGTGCGGATCGACGAACTCCCCGTGCTCGTCTGTGGCTCCAATGCGATCCGCATCGCCATCGGTACACAGCCCTGCCTGGCAGCCGTTGGCTACCACCGCCTCGCCCAGAGCGCGAATGTGCGGCTCGATGGGCTCTGGGTTGATGCCGGGAAAGAGCGGATCCACGTTGCCGCGAATCTGCACATGAGCCACGCCCATGCGGGCAAAGATCTCGGAGATGATCGTCCCCCCGGCGCCGTACATCGAATCGATGGCGAACTTCATGCCGGATTTTGCGAGCGCGTCGAGGCTGGTAAAGCTCTCGATGGCTTTCAGGTACGGAGGCAGGAAGTCAACCTCCTCGATGGCGGCGGGCTTAGCCGGCCGCGCGACGGACTGGCCGAGCCGCGACTCGATATCGGCGATGATCGACGGCTTGCCCGACCCGCCGTACCAGCCCTTGTACTTCACGCCGTTCCACAGCGCCGGGTTGTGCGAAGAGGTAATCATGATGCCGCCGGCCATGCCGCGCTTGACCACGGCGTAGCTCAGCGCCGGTGTGGGCGTGATGCGATCGGCCAGCAGCACAGGAATGCCGGTGGCAGCCACCACTTCGGCGCAGGTTCGTGCGAATGCCTTTGACCCGAAGCGCGTGTCGTAGCCGATGCAGATCCCCTTCGCGGGGTCTTCATTGGCATGAACATAAGCTGCCACGGCCTCGGCGGCGATGCGGACATTCGCGAAGGTGAAATCGTCGGCGATAAGACCGCGCCAGCCGTCGGTGCCAAACTTGATCTGAAGATTGGGCATGGTTGGGTTCACGTTCTCCCTGAAGACTAGGGTAAACGAGCCCGGCGGCCCATGAGGGAAAGGGGCCAGGAGCGCTGGCCGAACGCGCGGCGCTTAGCTGTCTTTGCGATAAAGGAGGTCGCGGATCGCTTTGCGCCGCGCCTCGTCCGCTTCCTTGGCAGCCTTGCGCTCAACGGCGTCCATCGTCGGCTCTGTGACGGGGTCCGTCGACTCGGGTTCGCTGCAAGACGGGCAGCGGTTGGCAAAGCCGGGCTTGTCCGGCCTCAGTTCAAACTCCTCTGAGCAGACGACACAGACTTTGATCGGAAAAGCCATCCATCTATGGTACCGAAAATGATTTCACGAATAAAGTGGCAAACCCTACCACAAAAGCGTCACCGGCCCGCATCGAGGGACGCGGCGCTCTGCCGCGGATCTTCCCTACACCACCGCCGTTGGCCTTTTGCGAACGCTGGCGGTGGTGGTATAGTTCCGCGACAGGTTCAAGTAGCTCAAAAGGCGAGTGATGCCGTCATAAGCATCACGAAGAAAGGATCGAGTCCCCTATGCTTCGTCTTCTGACCATCGCTTTCTTGATCGGCCTGGCGGCTGGCCCGAACTCGACAATTGCTCAGGCGCCCCTGACACCACAACCACCGCCAGCGGTGGCACGGCCTGCGCGTCCCACGCCGCCCACCCGCGATCCCAATACGCCTGGGTATGTCACGGCCAGGGAGTTGCCGGACGGCGCCAATGCTCCGGCAAACGCCGACGGAAACTTCATCCTCGGCCCCACGCACAACCCCGCGCCGGAGATGGCAGCTCAGGAAGGCGTGCCGCAAGGTACGGTGTATGAGTTCACCAAGAGTTCGGCCGATAGCAAGATCTATCCCGGCATCGCGCGCGAGCCCAATACCTTCGGCACGCCGGACCCGGCAGACCCCGCCAAACTCCTGGTGACGACAAGCCGCCCCGCTCCCTACACGCGCCGCGTGGCCGTTTACGTTCCCAAACAGTACGTCCCAGGAACGGTTGCGCCGTTCATCGTCGGTGCGGACGGGCACGACAAGGGGCTCTTCATAGCTCTGGATAACCTGATCGCCGGGCACCGCGTGCCGGTGATGATCGCCATCTCCATCGGCAACGGCGGGGGCGACGCGCAGGGCAGCGAGCGCGGCCTGGAATATGACACCATGTCGGGCCTGTATGCGGAGTTCGTCGAAAAAGAAGTGCTGCCGCTGGTGGAGGCGCAAGCCCATGTGAAACTGACCAGCGATCCCGAGGGCCGGACGACGATGGGCGGCAGCTCCGGCGGCTCATGCGCGTTGATCATGGCCTGGTATCACCCGGAGTTATACCACCGCGTTCTCACTTATTCGGGGACTTACGTAAACCAGCAGTGGCCCTATAACTCACAGTCCCCGCACGGCGCGTGGGAGTTTCATGAGCACCTCATCCCCAACAATCCGGCCAAGCCGCTGCGCATCTGGATGGAAGTGGGCGACAGGGATAACTTCAATCCCAATATCATGGACGACCATATGCACGACTGGGTCGTCGCCAACGAAAACATGGCCAAAGTGCTGGCTTCCAAGGGCTACCACTACCAGTTTGTCTTTGCCCGCAACGCCGGTCACACCGACCGCGCCGTGAAACAGCAAACCCTGCCCGAGGCTTTGGAGTATTTATGGCAGGGATATCCGATAACAGGCGCAAAGAATTAAGCGCGGTTCGAATCCTGGGTTCGCCGCCGAGAGTCTTGCGGAGTGCCCAACGGCCACGGGCACTCCGCGCAGGCTTTTGGGCTACTTCGCTGTCATGATGGATGTCGTTGCCGGGTTATTATCCAGTGTCAGCCAGCCCGTCAAGGGCGGACCGGTATAGATCCAGATGGTGCCGTCGCCATGCATCTGATACAGGTTTTGGCCGGCCGCAAACTCGCGGGCTCTCGGGTTGTTGTCGAGCATCTGCCATCCACTGATGGGCGGGCCGGTATAGATCCAGACGGTGCCGTCCCCGTGCTGCTCGTAAAGCGCGGAGGTTGAAGCAAGAATGCCGGTTGCTGCCGGATTGTTATCCACCAGTTGCCATCCAGTCAGAGGCGTCCCCGTATAGATCCATATGGTGCCGTCGCCGTGCAACTGATAGAGCGCGCCGCCCGCGGCTGCAATAGCTACCGCCGCCGGATTGTTATCCAGCATCTGCCACCCCGTCAGAGGCGTTCCCGTGTAGACCCAAATGGTTCCGTCGTTATGAAGCTGATAGAGCCCATCGCCCGCAACAATTGCGATGGTTCTCGGGTTATTGTCGAGCATCTGCCAACCCGTCAACGGCGGACCGGTGTAAACCCAGATTGTGCCGTCATCGTGCAGCTGATACAGCTTGCGTCCAGCCGCCGCAATGGCGCGGGCGCGCGGGTTATTGTCCAGCATCTGCCATCCCGTCAACGGCGGACCGGTATAGAGCCAGATCGTGCCGTCGCCATGCATCTGATACAGCAAACCGCCATCGCCAGCAATGGCGCGGGCTCTCGGGTTGTTGTCCAGCATCTGCCATCCGGAAATTGGCGGCCCGGTGTAGATCCAGATCGTCCCGTCGCCGTGCATCTCGTACAGGCGCGCTGGGAACGGGTTATCGGTCGTGATCGTGAGCCCCTTGACCGCTGCAACCAGGTCCGCGTAAGCCGTCGTCTTTCCGGTGAGGGTTTGATAGTTCGCCGCCAATGTGGCGCCGCCGGCCTGGACGATCTCTGTAGTGGTGAAACCGAGCGACCGCATCCAGTTGATGTAGACGGTTGCACAGCCGGTGGATGTGTAATCCCGATCGGTCGGCTCGGTCTTGCTAACCCAGTCAGGGTAGCCGGCCGATGCCCAGGAAGGTCCCGTGATCCCCCAACTCGGCATCGTGCCCGGCGGCGTATTCTGCGCTAAGAACCGTGACAGTCCCTCACCATTGCTGTAGCCGCATCCCCATCCCTTGCCTTGCGCCCCCATAAATGCCTCTGAGAGCTCGGCAATATACAAGGCGACTTCCAAATCGAGCGGGTTGCCCGTTGGCACGGCAAAGGTTGCATCGAGAAATAGAACGCCACCCGAGGTAAAGTCGCATCCATTGTGATACGCTCCCCCGGAGCCGTCGTTCTTTCCGCTCAAAGAAGAGACGACAACCGTAACAGCGCCACCCGCAATTCCAAAATTGAATTGCATCTGTTGATATGGAGCGGCTACAACCCCCAACATCTCCTTGGCAAGCGCCAATCCCGGTGCTCCAAGACTAGGATCGTATGAAACTGTGATATTCCCGACAACGCCAACCGGAGTAGTAATCCCAGCCGTCAATGCTGCGGTCATCCGTTCCGTGGTTTCAACTGGCCGTTCTGTTCCCGGGGGAAGAAACTCTCTGTTATTGGACACGTTTTTTCTCCTTCAAGCCGGGGATCCCGGCCGATTGGCTTTCAAGAATGAAAGCATGCTTCGAGTTTGCACCTTCATTAGAAAGGCTTGGCCTTTCTTAAGAGGGCGAGGGGGAGTTAGCGATGAACCTAGGCAATTCTTAGCGCTCACTTGCGCAACAATCCGGCTGCTCCATCCCTGGAGCGGCTTCGTCTTGAATTGAATGAAACTGCTATCGACCGCGAGGTCCCCGGGGTGAACACGAAGGGGGAGAAACAGCTTTGGAGCCTCGCGAACCATTTGCTACAGAGGAAGAAGACTGGCATTCATCCAAAGATTGAAAGCGTAGCCAGAGAAGCCTTCAATCGTTCTGTGCATCGTACGACGCAATCGGACCATAATCTTACTTTCATGTCAAGGGAAAAATCAGCATGAGATAACCGCCAGCCCGCGCCAGATTGAGTCTGATCGGCTCGAGTTTTCTGCCATATGTCAGATACAAGCATTCATCCGGCGGTAACACGCCTATAGCGCTCAGCAGGCAGTCCTTTCGGCAGTTCTTTGCGTTTCTTGACGAGCCGCGGGCTGACTGGGAAGCAGCCCTGCTTTCCACGACTTCCACATGGCCGATCCCCCTTCGGGCTTATGCTCAAGACAGACCTCCCTGTGTCCGACTTCGCCCAAACCGTCAAGCAGCAGGCCGACATCGTCAAGGTGATCGAGGGCTACATCCGCCTGCGCAAGGCTGGCGCGCAGAACTACTCCGGCCTGTGCCCCTTTCACAAAGAGAAGTCGCCGTCGTTCTCGGTTCATGCGGTCCGGCAGTTCTACCACTGCTTCGGCTGCCAGGCTTCGGGCGACGTCTTCAGCTTCGTCGCCAAGATTGAGAACGTCGGCTTCCCCGAAGCGGTGCGGATCGTGGCCCAGAAGTGCGGCATTCCGCTGCCCAAGCGGGAATTTTCCTCTCCCGAAGAGGCCGCTGGGGCACGGATGCGGGCAAAGCTTCTGGATCTTCACGAGACCGCCACCGCATGGTTCGAGGAGCAGTTGCGCAGCCCCGAGGGCGCTGTCGCCCGCGAATACCTTGCAGGCCGCGGACTGACCTCGGAAGGCATCAAAGCTTTCCGCATTGGCTATGCCCCCGACAGCTTCAACGCGCTGCGCGACCGTCTCAGCGGCATGGCCGACAACGAGACCTTGCGGGCCAGCGGCCTTTTCAGCGCGAAGGAGCAGGGCGACGGCAGCCTCGGCCCCATCTACGACCGATTCCGCAAGCGCGTCATGTTTCCCATCGCCAACGAGAGCGGCCGGGTGATCGCCTTCACGGCGCGCACGCTCGAGACGGGCGAGAAAGCCGGCGCCAAGTACATCAACTCGCCGGAGACGCCGCTCTACTCTAAGAGCCTGGTCCTCTTTAATCTCGACAAGGCGAAGGCCTCGATTCGCCAGCACGAGTTTGCCCTGCTGGTCGAGGGTCAGATGGACTGCATCTCGGTCTTCCTGCGCGGCATTCAGAATGTCATTGCCACCAGCGGAACAGCCTTCACAGAGCAGCAGGTGGCGATTCTCAAGCGCCATACCTCGCAGGTGGTGGTCAACTTCGATCCCGACGCCGCCGGAAGCAATGCCTCCGAGAAGTCCATCGCCTTGCTTACCGAGGAGGGTTTCACCATCAAGATCGTTACCCTTGACGGCGGGCTGGACCCCGACCGCTACATCCGCGAGCGCGGCGTCGAGGCCTACACGGCGGCGTTGCGCGGCGCGCGCAGGCAGGCCGATTACCTGATCGAGCGTGCAAGGCAGATGTTTCCCGGCGCCAGCGCGGAGCAGAAGGTGAAGGCCATGAACTACCTGCTGCCTCATATCCGGCGAATGCCCGAGAAGCTGGCCCGCGACCAGTTTGCCGCGGATGCCGCTCAAAAGCTCGGCATCGACTCCGTCGTCCTGCGCGAGGAACTGCGTCAGGCCGCGCTCAAGCGTCGCGATCATATCGAGGCACGGGCCGCCACGCTCACCGAGGTCGAGCGGGTGCTGCTGCGCGCACTGGCCATCACCGACCCCGAAGACGAGCAGGCGCGGAGGCTGGCAGCGGAGGCTCTGGCCCAGCAACCGGCGTGGTTCGAGCACCTGGGCACGTTTGCGGCCATGCAGGCGCTCGCGGTTCGCCAGGCCAACGACCCTATCGATGCGGTCGAGGATCCGGCGCAGCGAGCCTTGCTGGCCGAAGCCCTGCTGGCCGAGACCAAGCCCCCTTCGGAGAGCGAAGTGCAGAGCGCCATCCAGGAGATTCAGGAACGGGCCATCGAGAGCCGCCAGCGCGACCTCCGCGCCCTGATTGCCGAAGCCGAGCGGCGCGGCGACTTCACCGAACTGGCCCTGCTGACCCAGCAAAAGCTCGAGTTAGACCGGGCGCTGCGGCAGTTGCACAACCAGAAGCCGCCGGAGCGATAAGTATTCTCGGACCATTCTGGTGCAACGCCGGCCCCGATCGAGAGAGTTCGCAGTTTTTGACGATGGGAGCATAATGAAGTGGTGAGGGAGATTTTTTGCCCACGCTGGGAAAACGCCCCAAGTTTGAGGACAAAATGGCTACCAAATTCGCCGATATCTCCGACTTTCTCAAGGGATTGCTAGCGGGCGTCTGGATTGGTATCACTGAAAATCCATTCAAACCGAGTCCTGTTCTTAAAGAACTCATGCAAATAAGGCGGGAAACAGCCGCTGAAGATGCACGTACCCGAACTGAAATTGGCTATGTTCCTCCAAGCAAATGAAGATCGCCAGAATCCCATAGGTTGCCAAGGAGTACCCCATGATCCTTGAACTCAAACCCGAGCATCAACAACTGCTTGATCGGGCTGCCCGGTCGGGCATGAACCCGGAAGAGGTTCTCGATCAGGCCTTTGCCGTCATACAAGAGCAGTATCGGAATGAGGACTGGCTGCCGGCTGACAAAGAGGCCATTGCAGCCCACATCGCGGAGGGTTTTGCGCAGGCGGAACGGGGAGAACTTGTGGACGCCGAGCAAGCGGCTGGCATCCTCCACGAGCGCAAAGCAAAGCGGCGAATTGCCTGATTCATGCCGACACCGTACCGGCTCACCCCACGGGCGCTCAACGATTCTGGCGACATCTGGGACTACATTGCGGAAGACAATGTGAACGCGGCAAACAGCGTGGAATCAGCCATTTTGTCGGCCTGCAGCAGCCTCGCAAGACACCCAATGCTGGGTTCTAAACGATGCGAGATCACCTCTCTGCCGGTTCGGTTCTGGACCGTTACGCGGTTTCCCAACTTCACCGTGGTCTACCGCCCCGACACCAAACCGTTACAGTTTGTTGCGTTTCTTCATGGCAAGAGAAACATCAAGGCTATTCTCAAGGAGCCAGGAACCCTTTGATGTGGTCGGGGGGCGTGCCTTTGCGTCAGTCGGACGTCGCGGGGATTCGAGCAACCTTCAGGAACGCGCGGAGCGGTCTCACTTCCCGTGCGACCCCTCCGTCGAAGCCGTCTTGACCGCCGGCGCGTGCAGATACCGGCTGGCGAAGTCGAGGAACACAGGCCAGTTCGGACCCGGCGTATGCCCAGCGGTGTGCTGGCGGAAGCTGAGGTCGCCATCCATCAGCCCTGTCTCGATGGGCGGGAACTCGGTAGTGCCAAGATCCTTCTTCCCCAGCAGCCGGTAGACCGGTCCAGCGTCGACCGCGCCCAGGAACATCCCGCGGGCGTCGGCCCATGCGTCACCCGCGAACGCGCCAGCACCGATAAACACCGGGCGCGGCGCACAAAGCGCGATCAGTTCATGCGCATCCACCGGCAGATCTCCTGTGGTGAGCGGGCCGGCATACTTGAGAAAATTGCCGCCCATCCAGTGGTATTCTCCAGTCGCGGCCAGGTTCTCAAGCTGCTCTCCGAAGACGTGCCGGTAGAGCTTGGCTCCGCCGGTGCCCGAGGAACTTATGTAAGCAACCGCGAAGCGCGGTTCATAAGCCATGGCCACCAGCGCCGTTTTTCCAAACCTGGAATGACCCTCAAGACCCACCTGTTTGGCATCGACCGCCTTGTCGGTCTCGAAATAATCCAGAGCCCTACTGGCGCCCCACGCCCAGGCGCGCAGCGTGCCCCAATCGTCGAGCTTGCGCGGTTGGCCTTTGTTCACAAGTCCGATGATGCCCTCGTTAAGTCCAGCGCCGTTGTCCGCCTGGTAGCTGGTAGGAGTCAGAATGGCATAGCCCCACCCCCTGGCCAGCACCTGTTGCTGCCACGTCGGCCCCTGGTTTCCGGGCCCGCCGGGCGTCATCTCGGGAATGCTCCTGGCAATGGACGCCATGAACTCGTTGCTGAACGCCAGCTCCATGATGATCGGTACCGGGCCGGCGGCAAGAGCCGGAGTGGTCAGCGTGAGGTCGATCGTAACCGGAATCTGCGGCCAGGCCGAGTTGTCTACGTGGCCCTTCAGCTTCTTGGTCACCACTGGCACATCCCCGATCTTTTCTGCCGTTGTGCTGGCCACTTCCCAGGTCACCTTAGGCACGTTGGCAGGGACGCGGCCCAGTATCTCGCGGTCGAAGTCCTCTACGATCTCCGGACGACGTTTCGTCCACCAGATCTTCGCCGAGGTCACGCGCTTTCCGTTCTTGAGCAGCAAAGGATCGGGCAGGCCGGGGTAGGGGTTGGCCTTGGACTCGTCGTAATTGGTCGGGTGCGGCGATTTGGGGTCGTGGCTGGCCCCTGGCCGAAGCTCCTTGATGCCCAGCAAATCCATAAGCCTCTGGTGATCCTGCTCCGAGGCAGCGCGGATCGCCAACTGCTGAGGCGTGGGCGCAAGCTGGACCGGCGGTGGCGCGGCGGGTAAAGAGGCGGGCGGCGTTTGTGCCGCCAGACGGCAAAATGCCAGGCAAACTAGGAGAACCAACTTAATCGACAGCCATTTGGACATGGGCAAACCTCACTTCCGCGACGTCTTCGGCGAAAGATCGAAGCGTCCCAAGAATATCGAGCTGCCTCGCCCTAAGCAAGGCAACGCGCACGCATCGATGTGTCGCCACGTTCCAGGCGGATTGTTGAGTTCGTTCTCCCAGCCTCCGAACGAAATTACTCAAGTCCGGCAAGTGTGCGCCGATGAGATGAGCGAACCACCTGAGAAAGGGCTTCCGGCATGGCTTGGCTTCGCAATCTCCCCGTCTCCCGCAAGTTCACCTTCGCGTTTGGTATTGTTTGTGGTCTGTGCATCGCGCTTGGCGTCTTTTCGTTCATAACGTTTGAGGGCATTACGCAAAAGAGCCATGAGGTGAGCAGAAACAGCTTTCCAGCTCTTGTGCATCTGTCCGATCTGCGTAGCGCCATACTCCAGTTCCGGCGCGAAGACCTGAACATACTGCTATGCCCGACGCCGGCCTGTTCTGCCGAACACACTGCGAAGCGCCAGAAGGCGCTCAGCGCCTACAAAGAGGCCGCTGCATCCTTCGAGCCGCTGATAAGTACTCCGCATGAAAACGAAGTCTTTCAACCCTTGTCGGAGTCGTTCTCAAAGTATGTCGAGGATAGCGATCGGGCCATAGGATTCGTCGCGGCCGGCAAGGTCGGCGACGCGCTCGATCTTTTGCAATCGGAAGCTGCGATGGGCAAAGTCAACCGTGCGATTGCATCCGCATATCAGGCCACGGATGAGTGCGTAAAGAACGGCATCGCGGATACACAGGGCGTCACCAGCGCCAGCTACAGAGCAACCTGGATCAACACCGGGGCCACCCTGCTTATCGTCCTGCTATGCGCGCTCATCGGCTTCCTGCTCACCCGGCTAATTGCCCCGCCGTTGCAGGCAGCCACGTCCGCGCTGGTGCGCGTAGCTGAGAAAGATCTGACCGTCAGCGTGGACGAATCGGGCACCGACGAGATCGGCCGTCTCGCGACTGCACTCAACACCAGCGTCGCCTCCATGCGCAACGTTCTGCAGTCGGTGGCCCAGGGAGCAGAGACACTTTCCGCCGCGACCACGGAGATCAGTGCACGCGCGGTGCAGAGCGCCGGGAATGCCCACACTCAGTCCAGCAAGACCAACCAGATTGCCGCTGCGGCGCAAGAGATGACCGCTACCATCGGCGAGATCAGTCACAATGCCGAGAGCGCCGCCGGCGCCAGCCGTGTCTCGGCAGAAACCGCCGATCAGGGCGGCGCTGTCATGCAGGCCGCGTCGGTCACGATGGAAAAAATTTCAGCGGCCACCACCTCGGTCTCTGAGAAGATGACCTCCCTGGCGCACCGATCCGAAGAGATCGGCAAGGTGGTCAATGTGATCCAGGAGATCAGCGAGCAGACGAATCTGCTAGCTCTCAATGCAGCCATTGAAGCCGCCCGCGCCGGTGAGCATGGACGCGGTTTTGCCGTCGTCGCCAGCGAGGTTCGCCGTCTGGCCGAGCGCACCAAGGGCGCAACGGAAGAGATCGCGGGCACCATCCGCAGCATCCAGGATGAGACCCGTCAAACCCTCCAGGTCATGCACGACAGCCGCACAGCGGTCGAATCCGGCATGGGTGAAACCGCTCACGCCCGCAGGAGCCTGGAGGCCATCATCGACTCCTCGAAACAGGTGGAGCACCAGATTCATCTCATCGCGACAGCCGCCACGGAGCAGACTTCGGCGTCCGGCGAGATCTCCGAATCCGCCTGCCAAATCTCTCAGCTCTCCATCGAGAGCGCACAAGGCGCCGAAGAAGCCGTCGAAGCCCTCAAGAACCTCGCCTCGCTGGCCGCCGACCTGGATGGCATGATCCGCCAGTTCCGCCTGGAGGATGACCGCCAGTCCGGTGGGACTCTCCGCACCCAGGGACAGCCGGCCTTCCAGCAAACCCTTAGGCCCGCGCGCCTTTAAGCGGGGCCCGAAAGCCATTCCAGCACTGGATCAGCGGGCGCGGGCAAGGACGACGGTTACATCGTCCGGTTGCTCTGCGCCGCCGATCCACTTTGCCACGGCGTCCGTGATGACATCACCGATGCGAGAGAGCGGCTGGTTGCGATGCTCGTGAATCAATGCAATCAAACGGTCCTCGCCAAACTCGCCGGAGTTGTTCTCCGGTTCGGTAACGCCGTCGCTGAATGCGACGAAAAGATCGCCCGGTAGCATTGAAATCTTGGACTCATCATAGGTGGAGCCATCAAAAAGTCCGGCGACCGTACCAGAGGTGTCTAGGCGGGAGACGCCGCCATCTCCGCTCAGCATAATGGGCGGCAGGTGGCCCGCGTTGCAATAAGTCAGCTCGCGTGCCGTCGCGTCGTAACACCCCAGGAACATCGTTGCGTACTTCTCCGGCGGAGTGCAGCGAAAGACCTGATAGTTCAATGTAGCCATCAACAATGCGGGAGAAAGGTGCAAGGGGGTGGCGCCGCTTCCCGGAAGAGAGACGCGGCGATCTCCGTTGGACAGCGCTCCAGCTGTCAGCGCGCCTGGCGTCGATACCCTGTCCGGCGCCAGCGAATAGGCACGGACAAAGGCATGAACGGTGGCCATCAGCAGAGCAGCAGGAATCCCCTTTCCGCTGATATCGCCCACTGCCAGCACCAGCCTGTCCGTGCCGAGGGGAATGAAGTCGTAGTAATCGCCGCTCAACGACCGCGCCGGGCGGCAAACGCCATATACATCCAGCGACGTTAGATCCATAAGCTTGTGCGGGAAGAGCAAGTCCTGCACCTCGTACGCGAAAGCGAGTTCGCTTTCCATGCGCTGCTTCTGTTTCTGCTCGGCGACGAGCTTGACCAGCGAGTCGGTCATGGAGTTGAATGACTGTTCCAGCACAGCCAACTGGTCGCGACCGCGAATCTGGATGCGATGCGTGAGATCTCCGCGATCTACATGCTGGGTTGCCTTATAGAGTTCAGCCACGGCGTGTGTCATGTGCCCTGACAGCCGTATGCCAATAAACAAAGCCACCAATTCAACCAATCCCAGCAGACACGCTATGATCAGCAGTCCGTATTCCAGGATTTGCGCATTGTCACCCAATGAGGCGAACAATGTGCTGTAAAGCATTGACGGCCGAGTGACAACGCCAACCGCGCCTTCCTGCGATTGCCCATTTTTCCAGTCAATTAAGTTGAAGAGGGAGTAAAAGCGGATCACCGGATCGAATCGATTGGAAGGCGGCGGAGTTTGCCCTGCTTCCACCCGTTCGGTTTCTTTACCACTGAATTTAGCGCCAGTGGGGCCCGCGGTTACGTTCAGATTGCTGTCCGAGTCAAGCGGAATCAAAGTCACTAAGCCCAGACGCGACGTTGCCGATTGAATCAGCTCAGGAGTTATGCGGACGCTGGAGATCACGGTGAGGCGCTTGCTGTTCTGGTTGTAGGTTTTCACTGCACGCAGATACAAACTGTCTCCATCGACAACGAAACCGCTGAAGTCGGCGTTGATCGAATCAGGCACTTTGGCGGGCTGATCGTTGATGAGCGCGCCGTCTGCTGCGAACACAACGCCTTCTTTGCCTTGCCATAGGGAAACAGTTCGCTGCGGGAACCCCTCGCCGGACGCGGCGGCCAGTTCCCCGGCAACACGCCTATCCAGCTTTCCAGAACGGTCCAGCGTACTCAGTTGTCCCGCCAGCGTATCGTTTGCGGCTTCAAGATGCAGGGACTCGGACTGCAAATTCGAGATCGCAATATAAGTGGCGAATTGCCCGGCAAAAAGATAAGCGCCCACGCCGAAGAAGACCAGCAGCAGCATGACCGGAATGACACTCATGAAGACATAGGTGACGATCAGCCTATGGCGGAGGCGCCACATGAGAACCCGCCAGGCCCAGCGAGAGCTAAGCCATAAGGCGCAAAACGCGAAAACGAGGAAGAAGAACATCGCCCAGCCGCTCAGCAAGGAATGGAGCGCGAAACCCCGTACCAAGTGCAACGCGACGAAGAACGCACACAACCCGCCAGACCACAAAGTGACGCGGCCCCACTTAGTGCGCGGGCGGAGGATCCGCACCAGGCGAATCCTGACAGCACTAGAATCCGGAAACTTGATCATATTTGCATCCTTCGCTTGCTTCATGCGGGGAACTCATGACCAGCGTTGCCTGGAATCCCATTCTACTTCTCAACCGCTCCACCCCATACCCGGCAGCAGCTCGCGGCACAGGTTGCTTTCCCAGGCTGGGTGGTGGCCGGAATCGGGGCATGCCCATCTCAGCCGAGGTTTTATCGCCGCGGATGATTGAATTCCGCTTACGAACTCGATTGCTGGTAGTTCCGGCCTATTCGGGGCTTCGTGCAAGCCAACTCATTTCACATAGCAGAATTCACACAAGACGGCAGGCACCGGCTGGACTGGGCTATGGTAGCCTCCGATTAAGGACCGTCGCCGCACGCCGCCGGACCCGCCGCGGTCAGGCCCAAATAGGGATTTCGGAGACAAACTCACATGAGCGCCGTCAAGTATGACCTGATCGTCATTGGTTCCGGGCCCTCCGGGCAGCGGGCTGCCGTGGCCGCCTCCAAGATGAACAAGCGGGTAGCCGTCGTCGAGGCCCGTGCGGTCGTCGGAGGCGTCTGCATCAACACCGGGACCATCCCCTCCAAAACCATGCGCGAGGCGGTCATGCACCTCTCCGGTTACAACTACCGGGCGCTCTACGGCATGAACTACCGGGTCAAGGAAAAGATCACCATGGCCGACCTGGCCTTCCGCGTCCAGGCCGTCATCAAGACCGAGGTGGACGTCACCGAGGCCCAGCTCTCGCGCAACGGCATTGAGGTGATTCACGGCATCGCCCACTTTGTCGATCCCCACCAGTTACTTGTCGTAGGCCCGCAGTCTCAGTCGAACCTCGAAGCCGACCGCATCATTCTCGCCGTCGGCACCCGGCCGGCCGACTCGCCCAAGGTGCCCATCAACGGCCGCACAATCGTCAACAGCGACCAGATTCTCGATTTGCCGGAGCTGCCCCGCTCGCTGATCGTGGTCGGCGGCGGCGTTATCGGCGTGGAATACACCTGCATGTTCGCCATCCTCGGCGTCCGCGTCACGCTCATTGAAAAGCGCGACCGCCTGCTCGAATTCGCCGACCGCGAGATGATCGAGGCCCTCAGCTACCACCTGCGCGACAGCCGCGTCACAATGCGGCTGGGCGAAGAGGTTCAGTGCGTCGAGCAATTGCCCGACGGCATCGTGGTCGCAAATCTCGAAAGCAAGAAGAAGGTCTCCGGCGACGCGCTGCTCTATGCCGTGGGCCGTCAGGGCGCAATCGACGACCTTAACCTAGCCGCCGCCGGCCTGGAGGCCGACAATCGCGGTCGCATCCCGGTCAACGAACACTATCAGACCAAAGTCGACCACATCTTTGCCGTCGGCGACGTGGTCGGCTTCCCATCGCTCGCCTCGGTCTCAATGGAACAGGGCCGCATCGCCGCCGCTCGCGCCTTCAACGACCAGGCCCCTTCCTCCAACCCCAGCTTCTATCCCTACGGCATCTACACCATTCCTGAAATCAGTTTCATCGGCAAGACCGAGGAGCAGTTGACAGACGAGGACGTGCCCTACGAAGTGGGCCTCGCCTACTATCGCGAGACCGCCCGAGGACAGATTCGCGGCGACACCACGGGCCGCCTCAAGCTGATCTTCCATCGCGACACCCGCAAGGTCCTCGGCGTGCATATCATCGGCGAGGGTGCAGCCGAACTGGTCCACATCGGCCAGGCAGTCATGATCCTGGGCGGCACCATCGACTACTTCATCGACACCGTCTTCAACTACCCCACCCTCGCCGAGTGCTACAAAGCCGCCGCCTTCAACGGCCTCGGCCGCCTGGGCCGCTACCAGGCGGGGTAAGCGAAAATGTTGCAGTCCATCGAACCGTTTCGTGGTTTTGAAAGGGCACGACTTCAGTCGTGCCGCAAATGACAGCGAAATATGCGCGGGCTTTAGCCCCTAAGGTATGCTTTTCGGGGAAACAGGATGCGATGAGCAATCGGACGGCAAGAAGGAATCCCGGCTGTGTTGAGTTGCTTGCCGGTCGCAATGAAATGGCTGAAAGCTAGCCCGGAGGGCTCGAATGACCACCGCCATCGGCGTCGTAATGACCGAACACATCGTAGCTGGAAGGCTCCAGGACCAGCGCCTCACCGGTGAGATCCTCCGCCATCCCGAAAGCGCGGACGAGCTGGACGCGCTCTTGGCTATCCCCGGCAGTGAACTAGTGGAGCTGCTGGCCACGCAGATCGCTGCCCTTGCGGCCAGCGAACCCGTCCCGGTGGACGCTATCGGCGTCGCTGTTCCAGGCATCATCCGCGCGGGCGTGGTTGAGGACTCGCCCAACCTCTCCCAAATCAAGGGAATGCGCCTGGCCAGCGACCTAACTAAGGTTCTCGCCGCTCGTGGCATCACGGCCCCCGTGCATGTGGCCAACGCCGCCGACGCCATCGCCGCCGGCGTAGCCGCCACCCGAGGCCAGCTCAACAAGCTTACCCGCGTCTGGACCATCGGCAACGGCATCGGCTATGGCCGCTGGCCCTATATCGACGGCGTTTGGGAGGGCGGTCATGTCACCGTGACCCTCGATCCCAAAGAGCGCTTCTGCGGCTGCGGAGGCATCGGCCACCTTGAAGGCATCATGGGCTACCGCGCCATGCGCATGCGCTTCCTCGACCTGGAACCGGAAGAGGTCTTTGCCCAGGCCAAGCAGGGTGACTCACGCTGCCGCGAGTTTGTCGATCTCTGGCATCGCGCATTGGCCGCCGCCACGGCATCGTTCATTCACTTGGCCGGCCCCGGCCGTTTCTACTTCACCGGCCACAATGTAGGCTTCCTTGAGTTGCCCGTGCTGCGCGCCCATCTGGAATCCATGGTCAAGATGAGTACCTTGCAAGGCTTCTCGCTTGAGGTTCTGCCGCCCGACGACGAGACCGCCCTCCTCGGCGCCGGCGTGAGCGCGCTGCGTGCCTTGGCGCAGTAAATGCGCGGTCCGCGACAGGCACCGCGCCAATTCTCGATCCTTGCCAATTAGCGGGGTCCGCCAGTCTTACTTAGCAGACCCGAGTCGGCCCCGCGACATTGCGCTTGAGCCGCTCAATCTCCGCCGGAACGTGCAGAGGCGTATCTTCCGCCGGAAACTCCGGCTTGGCCACAGCAGCGGCTTCCGCTTGAGCCCTAAGCGCCGTCAGGCTCTCCACCGCCAGCACTTGCTGGCCGAACACCTGTCCGAACTCCTGCGCTGCACGATGTGCCACCGTCTCAAGCCCCGGTAACTCCATAGGCCGCTGCACATCGTGGCTCGCGAATTCATTCGCGAGGCTCGTCACCGCATGATCAGCAATCCCGCAGGGAACGATCAGCGCAAAGTCGCGCAGGTCGGTGGTCACATTGAAAGCAAACCCATGCGTGGTGATCCCGCGCGAAACGTGGATGCCGATGGCGCCGATCTTTCGCTCTTGTCCGGCAGAGCCGGTTTGAGAAGCCGCAGTCTGCTCAAGGGCGCAGTTGACCCCTGACCCCTGATCTCTGATCTCTAATCTCTCATTCACTCCGCACCATACCCCAGTCAACCCGCAGATCCTTCCCGCAGACACGCCAAAGCTGGCGCAAAGCCTGATCAGCGCCTCTTCCATTCGCCGCACAAAGTCCACTGGCCCCATCCGGCCGCCGCTCGGGTTGCGCAGGCTGCGCAGATCGAAGATCGGATAGCCCACCAACTGCCCCGGCCCGTGATAGGTCACGTCGCCGCCGCGGTTGATCTCATGCACCGTTACCCCGCGCCGCGCCAGCAACTCTGCTGAGGCCAGCACGTTGGCCCGGTCCGCATTCCGCCCCAGCGTCAGCACCGGAGGATGCTCCAGGAGCAGCAGCACGTTCTCAACCCGTCCGCGCAATCGCAGGTCGGCAATCTCCGCCTGCAAGCGCAGCCCATCTTCGTAGCCCACCCGCCCGAGATAGAGGTACTGGAGCATCGCTAGCTTGATTTTAGGCTAGCTTGATTGCAGCCAAGCGCCCTGTATTCAGATCGAGGGCTCTCATTCCTCCAGCCGCGCCGCAAAGAGCCTTGCAAACACGATCCGATGCTCCCAGCCAACGAGCAGCCAAAGGAGCGTTGCAAATGCTCCCATCCCAATGCCGCCAGGATCCATCAAGAGGTGATACATAAGGATGTTGAACAGCACAGGGCCCAGTAGCGTCAGCCCAAGCCCCACAAACCGGTTCACCAGAAACAGAACCCCGGAGATGACCATGATTGCGCCCACCACGTAAAAGTAGTGCGCGGCAAACAGGGCGGCCGTGAACTGTCCGGCCAGTCCTGCCGGCATTTTCCCCATGGGAATGAATTGCAAAAACATGTTCAGGCCGAAGACAAAAAACATCAGGCCCAGCAGATAGCGGGCGATCATCGAGACAATCTTCATGGAGTTCTCCTTGATCTGAGGTCAACTCGGGATTTATCAAGCCGGGGTGCGGTCCGCGGTGGTGCGAAGTAAGGTGGACCTGTCTCCACAAACGACGGATGGTTCAACAACCTCGTTGGATTCAGAGGATTTGCAACGAGTTATTCCCGGTGCTCCGTCAGTCCAAACCGATAGGGCCTTATTCGCGGTACACTAGCGACTGGCAGGAGGACCGGGCGGTCGCTGCCGGAGGGTTCGCTTATGCGAAGTCCACCGGGGGAGGAAAGTCCGAACTCCGCAGGGCAGTGTGCCGGATAACGTCCGGGACGTGAGCGTCAAGGCTCATGGACGGCCAGTGCCACAGAAAAGATACCGCCTCGGCTACCCCTCTTTCGGGAGGGCCACCCTGGAACTGCCGGAAAGGTTCGCCTGGACGGCCAGTCCCCAGCGCCGGGGTAAGGGTGAAATGGTGCGGCAAGAGCGCACCGCTCCGGCGGTAACGCTGGGGGCAGGGTAAACCCCACACGGAGCAAGACCAAATAGGGAGGGAAGCGCTTGCCAAAGAGTCAGGCGGCGCTGCGCATCGGCCCGATGCGCCCAGGCGGCTCGAGCAAGTGCCGAAACCTCCGGGTAGGTCGCTGATGAACGTCCGCGGCAACGCGGCGTCTAGAGGAATGACCGCACACGACAGAATTCGGCTTATAGGTCCTTTTGCCGAATGTTCTTGCAGCACCACGACAGCCCCGGCCCGGAAGATTTCCGGCCGGGGCTGACCATTTTGGTTGAACACACCCGCTCCGCTATGATCAGTCCATGTTGCGAGTGAAGCTGTTGGAAGAGGGCGCCCGGTTGCCGGTGGTCGCACACCCCGGCGAAGACCTTGGTTATGACCTGTTTGCGCTGGAAGACGCACTTCTTGCTCCCCGAACCACGGTGAAGGTGCGCACCGGCATCGCCGTCGAGGCTCGCCATCCCGCCACGGGCGTTCCGCTGGGCCTGCTGGTGCGCGACCGCTCGTCGATGGCGTCCAAAGGCATAGCCACCACTGCCGGGGTCATCGACGCCGGCTACCGCGGCGAGATTCTGGTGCTGATGACCAATCTCGGTCAGTCGCCCGTCGAACTCAAGGCCGGCGAAAAAATCGCCCAGATGATTCCGGTTCCTGTATTGACCGGGCCTGTCCAGGAAGTGGAAACACTGGAAGTGTCCGTCCGCGCCGAAAAGGGGTTTGGCAGTTCGGGCCGGTAAAGCGGCTCGCGATTGTGGTGCTTGGCTGCCGGTCGAACCCTCAAGTTCGGTCTCCCGCCGGCTGATCTCCGCTGATTCCGGCCGAACGCTGGAACCGTCTAGCGCTATTCTGCGTAATCAAAAAGAGACCGCCGCTGTTGCGCCCGGCTCGGCCGAGGTTGGGACGCGGTCTGAACGGTCTCTCCTGCGCCCATCGGAATAACCATCCGGGCTTTGTCGCTGCCGGAGATTGCGTACACTGGGGGAACTGGGCGTGGATCTTGTTGCGCGCCCGGAGATGTAAATGCGGCGCGGCGGATGCGGCCCGCCGCTTCGAGCACTGCGAAAGAAAGCAGGACCATGCTCTTCAGTGAAGCCTTCAAACTCGCGTTGCAGTCCTTGTGGGCCAGCAAGATGCGCACCATCCTCACCTTGCTTGGCGTGGTCATTGGGGTTGCGTCCGTCATCATGGTCGTCACACTGACCAACGGCGCCAAGCAGTTTGTGACCTCAAAGATCAATACCTATGGCGCGGAGGTGGTGACGGTCAGCAAGATGCCGGAGACCTTCCTCACCATCGACGAGTATCTTGACTTCAAGAAGCGGAAAGACGTTACCTTTGACGACTTCAGGGCTATAGAAGCCGACTGTAAATTCTGCCAGTCGGTCGGCGCTTCGCGCAGTTCCACTGGCAAGGTCGTCTACGGAACCAAATCCACCACAGACACCGAAGTTCGCGGCTGGACCTGGACGATGCCCCCGATTTCAAATCTCAATATCGATATCGGGCGTTCATTTACTGAGGTAGAGGATGAACATAGCACTCGCGTCGCCATCGTCGGTTGCGACATCGTCGACAATATGCTGGGCGCGGGTGACCCTCTGGGCAAGGAGATTCGCGTCGATGGTTCTCCCTATACGGTGATTGGGGTCGGGGAATGCCAGGGCAAGATCCTGGGGCGGAGCATGGATAACTGGGTCTCCATTCCTCTGACCAGTTTTCTCCATTCATATGGAGCTCATGGGAGCTTGGCAATCTATGTGAATGCCGGCGGAGGGGGCGAGGTGATGGATGTAGTTTCAGACGAACTGCGCACCATCATGCGAGCGCGCCGTCATCTCGCTCCGGGAACCCCGGACAGCTTTTCCATCGACACCAGCGCCACCTTCCAGAACCTGTTAGGCAAGATACTCAATAGCTTTGGAGCAGTGGTGGTCGCCATTGCGGGCATCTCGCTGGTGATTGGTGGCATCGTCATCATGAACATCATGCTGGTCTCGGTGACCGAACGCACCCGCGAGATAGGTGTCCGCAAGGCCCTTGGCGCGCGCCGCAAAGACATACTGCTCCAGTTTCTGATCGAGTCCGCAACCATGTCGCTGGCTGGCGGCATGATCGGCGTGATTGCGGGAATCTGTATCGCCAAAATCATTACTATGATCATCGCGTTTCCCTCGACTGTGGAACTCTGGTCGATCCTCGTCAGTTTGTTTGTAGCCACCTGCGTCGGCCTCTTCTTCGGCGTCTACCCGGCGTACAGGGCCGCGCAACTTGATCCCATTGCCGCTCTGAGATCGGAGCTATAGGCATGAGGCTTAGCGATTCAAAGGAATCCGTGCTGTTGGCGCTCGATACCCTGCGCAAGAACAAATTGCGCTCCGGACTCACTATTCTCGGAATCTCCATCGGCATCGCCACAGTGATTCTTATCTCCTCGGCCATCAACGGACTCAATAGCAATATCGATCAATTCGTCAAATCCCTGGGCACCAACGATCTGTTGGTTTATCACTATGAGCCCTGGGGGAGGCGTCCCACGACCGAGGAACTCAATCGCAAGGAGATTACCTTCGCGGACGGTGTCGCCATGCGCAGTCTTCCGCATGTCGTCGCCGCCGATCCCTGGATTACCTACCAGAATTTTCAGATGGACCTCGGTTTTGTTTCCCTCAAGCACGGCAGCCACAAGGTTCAGAATTCCATTCTGAACGGGTCGACTACGGCGATCAGAGACGCCGGCAACTTCGAGCTTCTGGAAGGCCGAGTCTGGACCGATTCCGAGGAGGAGCGCGCCGCCAAAGTGGTGGTTCTGGGTCACGATGCCGCGGAAGATCTCTTCCCCGGCGAGTCTCCTATTGGAAAGGACATCGAGTGTGAGGGCAGCGTGTTTACCGTCATCGGCGTGTTCGATACGCAGTTGCAGCCCTTCGGCAGCGGGCGGAACAGAAACGACAACTCCGCTTACTTTCCCGTTGAGACCTTCCATCAACTTCATCCCGAGCTCAAGTACTACTGGGTCACCGTAAAATACGACGATCCGGCCAACAGGGCGATTGTTACAGAAGAAATTCGCGAGCTTCTCCGCGTTCGACGCAAGGTTCGAGTCGAACAGGACGATAACTTCGCAATCTTCAGCACCGACTCGCTGACTCGCCTATGGAATTCATTGACCGGCGGCCTGTTTATCTTCATGGTCGCAGTCTCTTCCGTCGGCCTGATCGTGGGCGGCGTGGGCGTCATGAATATCATGCTTGTCTCGGTAACCGAGCGCACCAGGGAAATTGGAATCCGGAAGGCTATTGGCGCAACCAAGAAGAACATTCTGTTGCAGTTCACGCTGGAAGCGATCACCCTCTGCGTGGTTGGTGGGCTCATCGGCATCCTGGCCGGAGCGATTTTCACCTTGATTCTGCATTATGCCGTTTCGTTCCTCCATGCAGCGCTTTCGTTTGCGTGGGTTCTGATCGCCTTTGCGGTCTCCTGCGCAATCGGCCTTGTTTTCGGCATTTATCCCGCCTGGAAGGCGGCCGCGATGGACCCCATCGAAGCGCTTCGCTACGAGTAGGAGGGAACGGGACGGGGACTCTGACAAATTCCAGGTTTCCGTCCCATCCGTTTCCGGGAAGGTAGGGCTCCCTCGACGCGGACCGCCTGTGGCAACTATCCTGTTGTTTTGCCGGACATGTTTGCCCGGCGAAGAATTGCAGGATACCCAACCACTATGAGCACGCAGATCATTGCCGTACACCTGCCTGACGGGGCCGTTCGCGAAGTGCCAGTTGGCACAACGCCCCTCGACATTGCCAACTCCATCTCGCCGCGCCTGGCCGCGGCCGTCGTAGTGGCGCGCCTGACTCCCGTCGCTGGTACGGAGCGGGAGAATCCCACCCATGACGCCCAGTCGGAAGAAGCGTCGATGTACGCCGCTGAAGACTCGGCCGCCCCGCGCCTGGTGGATCTGACGACTCCGCTCACCGCCGACACGCGCCTGGAATTGGTCAAGGAGACAGACCCCGAGGCGCTCAAGGTCGTCCGCCACTCCGCAGCCCATGTGTTGGCCACCGCTGTGCTCGAACTCTTTCCCGAGACCAAGCTCGGCCACGGACCAGCCACCGACGCAGGCTTCTTCTACGACTTCTATCGCCCGACGAATTTTACGCCTGAGGACCTCGCTGCCATCCAGGCCAAGATGGCCGAGGTGGTGGCGCGCGACGAGAAGTTCGTTCGCGAGTCCGAACCCCGCGAGCAAGCGCTGGAGGCATTCGACCGCGATGGCGACTTCATGAAGACCCACTTCGTGACCAAATTCACCGAGCCCGGTTCGGAAGTCAGCTTCTATCGCAACGGCAAGTTCGTCGATTTCTGCCGTGGCCCACACGTGCCTTCGACGGGCCGCGTCAAGGCATTCAAGGTGCTTTCGCTGGCGGGAGCCTACTGGCTGGGCGACGAGAAAAATCCCCAGTTGCAGCGCATCTACGGTACTGCGTTTTTCTCTCAAAAAGAACTGGACGCTCACTTCGAGCGCCTTGAAGAAGCTGCCAAGCGCGACCATCGATTGCTGGGCAAGCAATTGGATCTCTTCAGCATTCAGGAGATCGCCGGCGCGGGCCTCATCTTCTGGCATCCCAGGGGCGCCACGGTCCGCAAGGCAATGGAGGACTGGATGCGCGAGGAATGCGTCCGGCGCGGATATCTGCTCGTCTACACTCCGCACGTGATGCGCCGGGAACTTTGGAAGGTCAGCGGCCACGACGGTGTTTACTCCAAGGATATGTTTCCACCGATGAAGCTGGACGACGCCGAGTACCGGCTGAAACCGATGAACTGCCCCGGCCACATTCTGATTTACAAGAATTCTCCGAAGAGCTACCGCGATCTCCCGCAGCGCTACGCTGAGTTCGGTAACGTCTACCGCTATGAGCGTTCCGGCACCATGCACGGCCTGCTGCGCGTGCGCGGTTTCACACAGGACGATGCCCATATCTTCTGCACGCCACAACAGGTTGAAGGCGAAGTCGTTGCCTGCCTCGACTTTGCCGAAGCTGTTCTCAAGACCTTCGGCTTCAAGGAGTATCGAGTCGAACTTTCAACGCGCGACCCGAATAAGGCGGGCGACTTCTTTGGCACTGCGGCCGATTGGGCGAACGCGGAAGGCGCGCTCAAGAACGTGCTCTCGACGCGCGGCCTCCCCTTCGATACATTCCCCGGCGAAGCCGCCTTCTACGGCCCCAAGATCGACGTGAAACTCGTCGATGTGCTTGGCCGATTGTGGCAGCTTTCGACCGTGCAGTTCGACTTCAACCTGCCTGCCCGCTTCGAGCTCGAGTACGTGGGCGAAGACGGCGAACGTCATCAGCCGGTGATGGTTCATCGCGCGCTCTTCGGATCGGTCGAGCGCTTCTTCGGCGTGCTCATCGAGCACTATGCCGGAGCCTTCCCGCTCTGGCTAGCTCCAGTACAAGTCGGCCTTGTCCCGATCAGCGAGCGGCACCATGCCTACGCCAAAAAGGTCGAAGCCGAGCTCAAAGCCGCGGGCCTTCGCGTCGAGACAGACGACCGCAACGAAAAGATGAACGGAAAAATCCGCGATTTCGCCAACCAGAAGACGCCCTACATCCTGGTCTTCGGCGATAAGGAAGAAGCCGCCAACGCGGTCAGCGTCCGCACCCGCGCCAAAGGCGACCAAGGCTCGATTCCGCTGGCCGACTTTATCGCCAAGTGCAAGGAGCTGGTGGCCAGCCAATCGATGGAACTGTAGCGCGGCGCTGAAGAGCCGAATGGCGATTGCGGACGAGTTCGAGTTGTAGACCGTGAACCAGCAGTTTCGCACCGGCTGACCTCCGCGCGGCAGATGCCTTTGCCCGATGTGGAAAATACTTTCCGCGCGCTTGTAACGAATCGCAGCCGCCGTGTCTTTCATCGGATGAAAGAGGAAAGCCGTTATGGAAGTGAAGATCACACATCTCGATCACGTCAAGTTCGCCATTGAGTCGCGCTCGCACACGATTGTTTGCGATCAGCCGGCCGAAAATGGCGGCGAAGACTCGGGCATGACGCCGCCCGAACTGCTGCTCGCGTCGCTGGGTTCCTGCGCTGCTTTCTATGCCGTGCAGTACTTGAAAACCCGCAGCCTCGCGGAGACCGGCGTGGAGGTTACAGTGACCGCCGAGAAGTTGAAGCAGCCTGCCCGGCTTGGCAACTTCCGGGTTCATGTTGTGTGCCCGGTCTCACTCACCGAAGACCAGAACGAGGGGCTCATGCGCTCCGTGCACCATTGCCTGGTTCACAACACTCTCTTGACGCCGCCTGAAATCCAGGTCGAGCTGACTGTTGCCGAGCCAGCCGCGATAGTGAAGTGAATTCTGCTTTAGAAGACAATGGCTTGAGCGGATTCGGCGGAGTTCAGCCATACCCGCTGGAACTCGTCCAGGGGCAGCGGGCGGCTGAACAGGTAGCCCTGGAACGAATGGCAACCGAGTCCGGTGAGGAAGTCACGCTGTTCCTCGGTTTCAACGCCCTCGGCAATCACGGGCAAACCCATCGCCCTGCTCAGCGAGAGGACGGTTTGCGCAATCGCGCCGCTGCCCGCATCCACCAGAATGTCCCGGACGAATGATCGGTCAATCTTCAGAAGATCCAGCGGCAGACGCCTCAGATAGGCTAGCGAAGAGTAGCCGGTACCAAAATCGTCCAGCGAAAATCTCAAGCCATGCGACTTGAGTTCGGTCATCTTGGCGATGACGTCCTCGATATCTTTCACCAGCATGCTCTCGGTGAGTTCCAGTTCGATGTTCCGGGGATCGGCTCCTGTGCGGTCCAGGACAGCCAGCACCTGTTGAACGAAATCCGGCTGCCGGAACTGCCTTGCGCTGATGTTGACCGCAATCGCCACATGCGCAGTTGAGGGCTGCTTTGCGAAGACGGCAACTTGCGCGCACGCGGTTTCCAGAACCCACTCTCCCAGCGGCAGGATGAGCCCGGTCTCCTCGGCAATAGGGATGAACTCGCCGGGGGCCAAAAGGCCTCGTTTGGGGTGATTCCATCGAATCAGCGCCTCGGCGCCGATCAAGCGGTTGCGATCCACCTGAGGCTGATAGTAGAGAACGAATTGGTTGGTCCTGATGGCCTTACGGAGGTCGTTTTCCAGTGTAGCGCGAGCATTGACGGCAGCCTGCAGCGCGGGGGCGAAAAACCGCAGCGTATTGCGGCCGGCCGTCTTGGCCTGATCCAGGGCAATATCGGCCTGTTGCAAAACCTCATCCGCGGTGTCCGGGCTATCGCCGAAGACGGCGACCCCAATGCTGGCCGTGCTGCGACATGCGTGGCCCGCCAGCAGGTAGGGCTGGCTGAGGGTAACGAGCATTTTCGCGCCTAATTCTGTTGCAAGGGCAGCAGCCCCTTCGGCCGTTGCGCTCCGTTTTTCGAGCATGACCAGGAACTCATCGCCGCCCAATCGCGCCACTGTGCCGTCCTCTCCAATGCAGGAGGTAAGGCGTAGCGCGGCTTCCTGCAACAGCAAGTCGCCTGTTTGATGGCCGAGGGTTTCGTTCAGCGTCTTGAATTTGTCCAGGTCGACATGGAAGAGCGCTTGCATGCGGCGATCGGGGGCGCTGTCGGCCAAGGTTTGCCGCAGACGCTCCAAAAGCAGGCGGCGGTTGGGCAGGCTGGTCAGCGAGTCGTAGAACGCGAGATTCCGGATCTTGTCTTCCGCCGCCTTGGCATCGGAGATATCCCGCGTCATCGACAAGATGCAGGGCACGCCGTCCAATTCAAACACCGACGCCGACATCAGCCCCCAGAAAACCTCCCCGTTCTTCTTCCTGAACCGCGCCTCGAAATCCCGGCAACTCAAGTTCTGGTGCAACATGGCGGCAAGATTGTTTCGATCGCGGGGATCTGCCCATATTGCCAGCTCCGTCGAAGTCATCCCAATGACTTCTTCGCGTTCGTATCCCATGATCTTGAGGAAAGCCATGTTGCACTCGATGTACTTCCCATCGTCCAAGCGGTTGATATTGATGGCATCCAGGCTCGTCTGGAATGCCGTGCGATAACGCTCTTCGCTCACTCGCAGCGCTTCTGTAGCGGCTGTCAGTCGCCCCTCCGCCGCCTTGGCCGCGGAGATATCCTGGGTAACGCAAAGCACGCACGGAACGCCGTTCAGCTCGATGAGCGATGCCGCCATCAACCCCCAGATCACCGTTCCGTCCTTCTTCCGGAATTGGGCCTCCAGCTTAGGGCAAACCGGGTTAAGGCTCAGCTCCTTAACCAGGTTCATCTGGTCTTGAGGGTTCGCCCAAATGCCAATTTCCAGCGGCGTTCTCCCGATGATTTCCTGGCGATCGTAGCCGGTGATGTCGCAGAATTCCTGATTGACTTCAACATAGGCGTCATCGCTGACACGGTTGATCGTGACGGCATTGATGCTCATTTGGAATATGGTGCGATAACGCTCTTCACTTGTCCGCAGCGCTTCAGACGCAGAAGTCAGGCTCTCCTCGGCAGCCTTGCGGGCGTTGATGTCTTCTACCACCGTTATGTAGTGGAGCGGTGTTCCATCTGCGTCGCGCTGGATGGAGACGGTCATCTTGACCCATGTGCGGCTGCCGTCCTTGCGGAGATAGCGCTTCTCCCAAACGGATGGGCCAGTGGCGTCGACCGCGGCGGCTGTCATGCGTTTCAGCACCCCGTTGCTCTTATCCAGATCCTCCGGCGCGGTAATCTGTTGAAACGTGATGCCGGCAATCTCATTGTGCGGGTAGCCAATGATCTCCGCGAAGCGTGCGTTACACCTCAGGATCCGGCCATCGAGCGAGGTGTGAAGCATGCCGACTGCTGCCTGCTCGAAGGTCGAGCGATAGCGCTCCTCGCTGTCATGAAGTGCTTGCTGAGACGCCGCCAGGCGCTCCTCCGCCGCCTTGGCGGCTGAGATATCCCGCACAACGCTCAGGATGCAGGGAACACCCTCGATCTCAATCGCCGATCCCGATAGCAGGAGCCTGAGCTTCTTCCCGTCCTTTCGAATGAACTGGGTCTCCGTATCGCGGAAACTTGAGTTCCTGCGCAGAAGTTCCACCAAATGATCCCGGACTCCCGGCTCCGTCCATATGTTGAGTTCCAGCGATGTCCGGCCAACGACCTCCTCGCGTTCGAACCCCATCAGGTCGAGGAATGCCTTGTTGACGTCGATATATCTCCCATCGCTCATACGGCTAATGCAGATCCCGTCAACGCTGGTCTGGAACACGGTGCGGTACTGCAATTCGCTGGCCCGCAGCGCTTCCGTGATCGCGGCGAGCCGCTCTTCGGCAGCCTTCCGGGCATTGATGTCCTCAAAAAGTGCGATCGCGTGCAAAGCGCGTCCCAAGGCATCTCGTTGGGCCGAAACCGTGACCCTGACCCAGGTGAGAGTGCCGTCCTTGCGCAGGTAGCGTTTCTCCCAGGTGGTATTGCTGGCGGTTCCGCTCGCAATACGCTGGCGTTCCGCTTCAATTTCGGGCAGATCCTCCGGCAGCATGATCTGGTGGAAGGCCATGCCTGGGATTTCCTCTTGCAGGTAGCCAACGATCTCGGCGAAGCGTGGGTTGCACCTCAGGAAGCTGCCTTCGAACGAGGCATGGACGATGCCCACCGCAGCCTGCTCGAAGGTCGAGCGGTAGCGCTCCTCGCTTTCGCGGAGTTGCATCTCCGACTGCTTGCGCCCGGTGATGTCTCGAATGACGCCGTGCATCTTCAGGGGCCGTCCGTGGGCATCGAATTCGAGTCTACCCATTCCGTGCACCCAGCGTTCCGCCCGGTCGGTCTGCCGGACGATGCGGTACTCCTTGTCAAAGGGTTTTCCCTGCCCCACCACCTCGTCTGCAAAATATGCAGCCATCATCGCGCGGTCATCGGAATGGATCAGGGCCGTCCATCCCCCCACCGTGCGGTCGTACTCTTTGTCTATTCCGAAGATCCCGTCCAGCACTTCCGAGCTTGTCCACATCCCCGCGAGAACATCCAGAACATAGCTGCCAAGAGCGCCAGCAGTCTGTGCTTCTTTCAAAGACTCAAGGCTTTCACGCAGTGCTTCCTCGGTTCGCTTACGCTCGGCGACGTCATGCACAATCGAGAACAGCAAAGTTCTGCCGTCCGCATCGATGGGAGAGGCATAGACCTCAACGTCGCGAACTTCTCCAGAGGCCAGACGATGACGAAAGTTGAAATAGCTGCGTTCTTCGTGAAGAGTCCTCTGCCGCTCTCGGGCAATTTCCTCCGGCGGCAGGGTATTGAGCTGGCTGATGTTCATGCCAACAAGTTGTTCCTGAGCATAGCCGTAATAATTCGCCGCAGCCCGATTGGCGCCGGCGATCTCTCCGCTTGCTGGTTCCAGAAGCAGCATCACCGAGCCGTTTTCCTCGAAGAATCTGCGAAAGCGGGTCTCGCTTTCAGCCAAGGCAGTCGCGGCCCGCCTGCGCTCGGTGATGTCTTCTACAAATCCTTCGTTAATGAGGGCTTTTCCATCGGCTCCGAGCGTCATGCGGCAGTTCAGAGAAACCCAGAGTTCAGTTCCGTCCTTGCGTTTGAGCTGGCACTCGAAGCCTCGGACAACCCCGCACTCCGAGAGCAGTTGCATGAACCTGGCACGCTCTTCCGGGTCGGCCCATAGAATGTGGGCCGCGTCTGTGATCGTCGAGGTTGCTTCTTCCGGCGAATCGTAGCCCAGCATCCTGGCCAGGGCGGGATTTGCGTTTAAGAACCGCCCCTCAAATGTGGTCTGGAACATTCCCTCGAGCGCCCCATCGAAGATGGCTCGAAACTTCTTCTCTGCGTCCCTGAGCGCGCTCTCTGAGTTCTTTCGTTCTGTGATGTCCTTGCCAAATACGGAAACGCCCGTGGCTTCCCCATCCTCAACGATCGGGTTCAGGGCCATCTCAAGAGTGTGCCCATTGAGCAGGGGATACTCGATCCGGAAAGCGCCCTCCGCTAAGGCGCGCTTGAACAACTGCGGCCAAAGGGCAGCTCTCTCCGGCAGAAACAAATCCGCCGGATGCATCCCGACCTCGGCCCGAATGCCATAGGTTTGCTCGATGTGCCTCTGAAATGCCCGATTGAACAGGATCAATCGATCGTTCAGATCCACCGACCAGATATGGTCTTCCGTGCTTTCGATCAAGGCCGAAAGGTTTGCTTCAGCGCGAGTGCTCATTACGGTCTCTTCTGAATCCGGCAATCTCCTGTCCCATCTGTCCGGAACCCACTGCCAAAAGGGAGGCACAAGTACACCTCCTTGAAGTTGTGGGACCTGAAGCAATAAAGATACAGCGAGCCCATGACACTGGTACACTTCTTCCATCGGAGGAAGCCGGGATAATCTTTAGAAGAGGTTATCCAAAAACTACACAAGATTACCTCCGAGTTTACTCTGTACGCGGGGAACCCGTTGCTTTTTCTTTTGAGAGGCAAACTTCGCCACTAGCAAGGCGACCCGCAATCTACCCTGCCTGGCTTGCCGAAATCCTGCCCACACCTTGCCGAGCGGGTCCGGCTCTTGGGCCGGTTGCCTGACTTGGCTCGGAGGGATTTCCAGCGAACGGCTGGGGATGTTCCTCGATCAGACCTGGATTCCGCAAAGCAGTCGAGCAGGACCTCGTCGATAACCCGACATTAGTTCTTTCTATCGCCCAGCCGGGCCACGCTGAACTGCGCTCCGGCAAACAGGATCAGCCCCGAGATATACGCCCAGAACAACAAGCCCACCGAGACATAGAACCGACCGTAAAGATCGTCCAGATGCATTAGCGGAAGCAGAGCCACAAAGATATACTTGGCCGCCAGCCAGATGACTCCGGTGTAGATCGAGGTGCTCAGCACATGCCTCCAAGGAACTTTGCAATTGGGCAGCAGCCAGTAAATCGCAAAGAAGAATAGAATCGAGGCCACGCCGGTAGTTGCGGCCAACAAGAGAAAACTGGTTCCCTGAAAAGTAAAGTGCAGAACAATATCAATGAACTTGATATTCGTATTGTGAACGAAAATCATGGTCAGCAGGTCTCGCGCCAGCGCATTCACCAAAATGCTGCCCATGCCCAGCACCATCATGAGGATCGCGAGGCCAAAGGCAATGACCTGATTGTGCAGATAGTTGCGGCTTTTGGTCACGCCCCACGCCTGGTTCAGCGCCACCTCCAGCGGAAGAAAGATACCCGTGCAGGCCACCAGAATCATAATCACGGAGAAAGCCTGTACACCATGCCGTGAGGCCGCGATAGCCACGGCATCCAGGTTCTTGGCCACAAAATCCTGGTTCGAGGGCAGGAAGTAGCGCACCATATCCGTGACTACGCCCACCATCATCGTCGAGTGGAAAACCGGCCAAGCCAGTGTGTAAAGCAGCACAATGAATGGAATGAATGACAGAATGGCGTTGGCCGCCACGCTGAAAGCGAAGGTATGCACCTCGCTGTCCATCAGATAGGCGATCAGCGCCTTGCCGTCCTTGCGCCAGCGATACCACTTCGACCGGGTTACGGGTTCCGGCGTGTCGATCTTGCCGGCGACCCCGTTCGCCGCTTCGTTGAGTGTGCCGGTATTCGATGCATCAGCCAATGACGACTCCTCCTCCGGAGCGAACGAATCTGCACGGTTCACCTGCGCCATGAGCAGAACCGCCCGCAACAGCCGGATGGGTATATCTATGAGGATAGCTTGCCGAGGGCCCACCGCGCCGCCGTCCGCAGCCCCTCGTCCGCAGCCGTGGCCCAGATCTTCAGCCAGGGCGCATACCGTCCCAGCCCGCTGTTTCCCATCGCAATGGCCACATTCCGCCGCAGCCCAGCGAATCCAGCACGCCGCACCGGCGAGCCGTTGAACCCCAGCTCGAACTCCGCCTCGGCCAGCCCGGCCAGCCACTCCAGCGCCGGATTTACCAGCTCCGGCCGCGCCTCCAGTTCCGGGTCTAAGGCGATTGGGGCCTTGCGGTTCCACGGGCACACGTCCTGGCAGATGTCGCAGCCGAAGACCTGCCGGCCCATCCCCGCCATCAGCTCCTCCGCAATCGCCCCGCGGTGCTCGATGGTCAGGTAGGAGATGCACAGCGTCGCATCCATTTTGTAGGGAGCGATCAGCGCGCCGGTGGGGCAGGCTTCTAGGCACCGCCGGCAACTCCCGCAGCGGTCCGGCACGGTCAAAGCCGGTTGCTCTGCTTGCGCCTCGATCGATGTCAAGAGCACGGCCAAAAAGCCATACGACCCCAGCTTGGGATGGATCAGGCAGGTATTCTTTCCGGTCCAGCCGAGGCCGGCTGCCGTGGCCAGCGCGCGCTCGACCACTGGCCCGGTATCTACGTAACCCCGTGCTTCAAGCGCGCCCAACTCCTCAGGCCGCCGCGCTTCCCGAATGCGGGCTTCGAGCGCATTGAGGCGCTTCCTGAGCACCTTGTGATAATCGCTGGGGCGGCGCGCTCCGCCGGCGTTGGTCTTGCTGCTCCACGCGTAGCGCGCAATCCACCCCGCGCCCTCGGCGGCAGGATCGGTCGAACGCGGTTGCGCGCTGTGGTAGCCGGCAAAGCAAACAATGGCCGACCGCGCCCAGGGGAATGGAACTCCGGCCCGCGATCGCAAGAGTTGGCCGTCGGCGTCTGCCCGCTTGAGGTATAGCATGGTTCCAGCGTGGCCGGCCCGCACCCACTCCTCAAACCGCGCCGCGTCGCGGGCCTCCTGCGCATGAGGCAGCGCCACCAGCCCCGCCTCGGCAAAGCCGGCCTCCAGCGCCCAGGCGCGCGCCTGCTGTCTGCTCAGCGCGGGTGTTGGCGCCATACATTCGGATTCCTGAGACTGGTAAATCTCTCCCAATCCCGCCCCCATCGCCCCATCGGCGCGACCAAATTGTTGATGGGGCATGAAAAGAGTATCTCAATCCTTGCGGAATCATCCATTCTGTTAAACTTCAACATAGTCAACCAATCGGTCAATTGAGAGTGGTGTGAGCTCTGGGGCGTTTGCGAACTCTGATGCAGCGCGTTTTTTTGTGAGGAGACTCCAATGAAGAATCACTTTTTGCGGTCAGGATTTCTGTTTGGGTGCCTGCTACTCGTGTTAGCCACGCCCGCCCTGCCTCAGGGAACCAGCTCATTCACAACCTTCGAGGTTCCAGCCGCAGGCACGGGTGCGCTTCAGGGAACCACTGTCATCGGGATTGATACGGCTGGGGATGTGGCGGGAACCTACATCGACGCGAACACTGTGCATCATGGCTACATACGCGCAGCCAATGGGACCATCACCACCTTCGACGTTCCCGGATCGGTTTCAACCAAGGGGTACGGAACCTTTGTTGTGGCGATGGACCCGGCCGGGGATGTCGCCGGATATTACACCGTTTCGCAATACGGACAAACTTCCGGCTTTGTCCGCACGGCCAATGGCGCCATTTTTAGTACCTTCAATGCTTCGAGTTATAGCGATAGCACTTTGGTGATAGGCATCAACTCGCTGGGAAGCATTACAGGAGAAGCCTACTCCGTTAGCGGGTTCAGCAACTCACCTGTCGGTTTTGTCGGCGCGGCCAACGGAGCCATCACCACATTCGCCGCTCCTGTTCCTGGACAGCCCGCTCCCGACAATTACAACACCATAGGCATCGCCATCAACACGGCAGGCATAACTGCCGGAAGATATTCCGTTTACAGCAACAGCACTGGCCTCCTGTCTCATGGCTTTATTCGCGCAGCCAATGGAACAATCAACACGTTCGATCCTGCTAATGTCACCAATTCCTCTCTCGGATCGAACACATATAGCAACTACATCGGAACCCTCCCCACCAGCATCGATACGGCGGGAGACATCGCCGGTACCTACACGGACATAAACGGCGCACGGCACAGTTTTGTGCGCTTGGCCAACGGCGTCATCACCTCTTTCGATCCTCCAGGCACAGACTCCAGCCCGTGTCCATTTACCGGGAATACTGTCGTAATATGCGGCTCGGGTGCCTCTGCCATCAACGATGCCGGGGAGATCGTGGGAGTGTACATTGACACGAACAATATCGGCCACGGCTTTCTGCGCGCTGCCAACGGCTCCATTACCAGCTTCGACGCTCCGGGCGCGGGTACGGGGTCGTATCAGGGAACTGCCGCGTTCGCCATTAACGCGGCGGGGACCATCGCCGGGATCTACCTTGACGCGAACTCCGTGCTGCACGGCTTTGTGGGAAACGCCCCGCCGACGGCAACGACAACCACGCTCACTTCCTCGCAGAGTGCGTCTGTTTTTAACGAGCCGGCCAGCTTCACCGCAACCGTCTCTTCCAACGGCGGCACACCGGCGAATGGAGAGTCTGTCTACTTTACGAACGGCTCAACCCAACTGGGATCGGCGCTGTTGAGCAGCGGCACTGCCAGCTTTACTACCACCGCGCTGCCGGTAGGCACGGACTCGGTCACGGCCTCTTATGCAGGCGACACGAATTTTGCCGGCAGCACATCCGCGGCGGTCAGTCAGACGGTCGGCAAGGCCACTTCCTTTACAACACTGACTTCGTTGCCGAACCCCTCCGCTTTGCAGCAACCTGTGACTTTAACGGCGACCGTCTCGGGGCAGTTTGGCGGCACGGCAACGGGCATGGTGACCTTCAGCAATGGGAGCACGGCGCTGGGGACCGCGTCCCTGAGCGGAAACTCGGCTGCTTTGC